>ENA-OPUE01000518-OPUE01000518.1-human-gut-metagenome-genome-assembly--contig:-NODE-518-length-30797-cov-4.124162_pt1 | contig 30797 bp, 24 predicted proteins | sample MGYA00241466_ERZ501924 | MGnify/ENA primary metagenome ERZ501924 (study PRJEB25962, sample SAMEA2042223) | human gut metagenome | biome: human gut; feature: human-associated habitat; material: faeces...
CGGTCACAGCCGTGAAAACCGCCTTGGCAAGCTTGCCGAACAGGCCGCCACCCTTGGCGGACTTCTTCTCGGTCTCCTTGGCCTGTGCCTCCGCCGCGGCTTCCTCCTCGTCCTTACGGGCCTGCGCCAGCAGCACCTCGAACGCGCTCTCACGGTCAACAGGAGTGTCGTACTTCCCGTAGATTCTGGACGACTTTATCAACTGGCTTCTCTGCGAGGTGTCAATCGCCCCGATCTGGCTGAGCGGGAACAGGATTTTAGCCTTCTGGACCACCCCGGGAGCGCCTTTTTCGTCAAGGAAGGAGACCAAGGCCTCACCGGTGCCAAGGTTCATGATGGCCTCGGATGTGTCGAACGCCGGATTGGCCCTGAAAGTCTCCGCAGCGACTTTCACCGCTTTCTGATCCTTGGGGGTAAACGCCCTCAAGGCATGCTGAACACGGTTTCCGAGCTGGCCGAGAATGCTCTCAGGTATGTCGGTCGGACTCTGGGTCACGAAATAGACACCCACACCCTTGCTCCTGATGAGTCTTACGACCTGTTCGATCTTGTCTGCCAAGGCCTTTGGCGTGTCGTCAAAGAGCATGTGCGCCTCATCGAAGAAGAACACCAACTTAGGCAGATCCATGTCACCGACCTCCGGAAGGGTTGAATATAACTCTGAAAGTAGCCAAAGAAGGAACGTGGAATATAGCTTCGGCTTCATCATCAGCCTGTCTGCGGCCAGGACGCTCATCACGCCTTTTCCTCCCTCGCAGGCCAGAAGATCCTGAATATCAAAGGACGGCTCGCCGAAGAATTGGTCAGCGCCTTCATTCTCAAGGGTAAGGATCGACCTTTGGATCGCACCGACCGAAGCGGAGGCTATGTTGCCATAGACAGACGAATATTCAGAGGCATGCGCCTGGACATAGTTCAGCATGGATCGCAGATCCTTGATGTCAAGCAGAAGCAGACCTCTTTCGTCAGCTATCCTGAACACGATGTTCAGTACCCCCTCCTGAGTGTCGTTAAGGCCAAGGACACGGCTCAAAAGCTGAGGTCCCATCTGTGAGACAGTGCACCTGAGCGGATGTCCCTGCTGTCCGAACACATCGTAGAAGCGCACCGGACAGCTTTGGAACCGCGGAGCCTCGATTCCGAACTCAGCCATCCTCTTTTCGATGAATCCGCTCAGACGCCCCGGTTGGGATATTCCCGAAAGATCCCCTTTCATGTCCGCCATGAAGCAAGGGACCCCTGCCTGGCAGAAAGTCTCGGCCAGGACCTGAAGTGTGACTGTCTTTCCGGTACCTGTCGCTCCAGCGACAAGGCCATGCCTGTTGGCCATCTTCCCGATGATGGAAAGCGGTCCGTCTTGGCAATGGGCTACCCAAAGCCCGTTCTTAGCGTCGTACATCGTTGTCAGTTTTATAGTATTGATTAATCTTCCTTACAGAAAAACGAGAAATGGACACGCCCGTACCTCTTCTCTTTCCTGAAATACGGATGGTCCGTGAATGAATGCTCATCCCCGTGCTCCAGGATGAAATAGCAACCGGGATGGAGAATGTCCGCCGAGTACACCTTGTCCGGCAATGTCTCCAGTCCGTCAAGGGCGTATGGCGGATCCGCGAACACTATATCGAACTTCTCGTGACAGATGCCGAGGAAATCAAACACGTTGTCCCTGACCATCGTGACATTGTCCAGACCAAGCCGACGGGCCTCTGTCTTGATGAACGAGGCGTTCTCCCGCGCCATCTCCACCGACCACACTCTCGCCGCCCCCCTTGAGGCGAACTCGAAAGCGACGGCCCCTGTGCCACCGAAAAGGTCAAGAACCTTCAAATCCTCAAACTCGTACTCGTTGTCAAGCACATTGAACAGACCTTCGCGGGCGAAGTCGGTGGTCGGCCTTGCATTGTAGCCGGCAGGGGGATTGACAGTTTTCCCGCGCAGTCTTCCTCCGATTATCCTCATAGCCTTTCGACAGATTTGAAATAACGGTACAGGGACATTTCCTCCTCCTCGGTCAAAGGAGTTCTGAAATAGACCGATGACACCTCCGGATTGAGTTGGAGCTTTCTCACGGCCATGAACAGGAAATATTCCGCGGTAGTGAAATCGGACGCACGGAACACGTTGGCCAAAAGCAGATTGCGACCCTGAGATATTCCAAGATGAAGATATCCCGCGGCGTAGGACGCGATGATCCTGTTATATTCATCGATGTTCTGCAGATCCTTCAGGATGTAGTACATCTCCGGCAGGACCTCCGCAGGTCTGCCATCGAAGTCAAGGACCGCCTGCGAGATTGTCCGGGACAGCATCTCTCCGATGGACAGGGAATATACCAATTCAGCGGCGTATTCCGGAAGCGAGGCATGGGAAACCTCATCGCCATCGCCTATGACAACGGTGTCGGCGAGGCTTTGCCGGGCCGTTGACTCATCAAAGAACGTTCGCGGGACCAATGCCACTTTCGGAGTGAACAGCGACACCTCCACATGCCGGTACCGCCGTTGGAACTCAGGAGCCGTGAAAACCGTGTCAGCGCCGCGCCATCCCGATTCCGTCACGGCGCCATCATCCTCCACCTTAAAAGAATATCCATTCAAGCAGACTTGAATGGATATTCCGTTTATCTTCTGTTTTGGATTCCAATCCATCTATGTCAGGTGATGACAGAGGATTACTCCCAGTTACCGACGTTGTTGTTAGGCGCGGAGACACTTCCGACCATAAGACCCTCGTAACGGCCCTGATCCTCGCACTCGGCGACTTTGTTCACAACAAGCTGATGATTCATTCCGTTAAGGATGGACTTCCAAGGCATCTTAGCCTCGAACAGCGGCACATTCACACCGGAGACCTTCTTCACGACAGCGTCCATCTCGATCTTTGTCACAGCGGCGACAGTCTCACCCTCCGCGGCGAAAGGAATCTCGTCGATCTTGTTGACATCGAAATCAGTCCTGCTGCGGAACAGGGTATCCTTGACGGCGATCTTGTTCTGGATAGAGAACACGAGTTTCTTGTCACCTTCCTGATAGAGCTTGTAAAGGCCCTCGTCGGTGATTCCCTTATGAGACTTCTTCACGTCATTGGTGTGAGCCACGGCGAGGGAGTCATCCTTTGAGCCGACCTGCATGAGAACCACCATCTCACCGTTGTTGTAGAACTGCTTGAGGGTGTCGAACGAAGCGGTGAACCTCTCGTTCACACTCTTGAACGCAACCTGGAGATCACGGATGTCCTTGAGCCTCTGGACAGCCACTTTCTGCCTGGCCTCAACTTCCTTGTTGAATCTGACAGGTTCCATGATGCCGTCATAGATCTTGTAGACTAAAAAGATCGCGCAAAGCGCGAGTACGATGCAGATGATCGTTTTCAGTGTCTTGTTCATTATTCTTTGTTTTTATGTTTTTTCTACCCATGAAAAGACTATACGTCAATTCTTGACAAAGTTAGAAAATTGATTTATGAAATGCAATATAATATTTGTAATTTTGCAGACAGCAATGAAAGACATCACAGTTTTAGACAGACTGACGGGTGGTTCATCCCGCGTCACCATCGTCGTCCACACCCATCCGGACGGGGATGCGGTCGGAAGCGGAACCGCCATGTTGGGTTATCTGACAGACATAAAGCGCAAGAACGCCGCGCTGATCGTACCGGACAGCGTCCCGGACTCCATCTCCTTCATCACGAAAGGATTCGAGCCCGGAAGTGTCATCGTGTTCGAGGATGAGAGGCTGAAAGCGGAGGAATGGATCAATTCCTGTGACCTGATCATCTGTCTGGACTGCAATTCATTCTCCAGGACAGCGGACATGGAGACTCTCCTGAGGAAATCCACGGCCCGTAAGGTTCTGATCGACCATCATCTGAACCCTGAGACGGCATCCTTTGACCTGACGTTCTCAAAGGAAGGGATATCCTCGGCCAGCGAGCTTCTGTTCTGGATCCTGATGGAGACGCCGGAGATCGAAGGAGACGCGTCTCGTCTGCCGGCAAGATGCGCCGCCTCCCTGCTTACCGGAATGACGACTGACACGAACAACTTCTCGAACTCTGTCTTTCCAAGCACGTTCGAGATGGCCTCAAGACTGATCGAAGCCGGAGTGGACCGTGACGCCATACTCGTCAGCCTGTACAACAACTACAGGGAGAACCGTCTGAGGCTCATGGGGTTCCTTATGAGCGAAAAGCTCACGATCACCCCGCGCGGCGTCGCTTTCATCATCCTGGACAAGGAGACCCAGGACAGGTTTGACTTCAAAAGAGGCGAAAGCGAAGGCTTCGTGAACATGCCGTTGTCTGTGGCGGAGGTGCGCATGAGCATATTCCTGACCCAGGAGGACGACATATTCAAAGTGTCCATCCGCTCAAAGAAGGGAGTCTCGGCGAATGACTGCGCCGCAAGATACTTCAACGGCGGCGGACATGAGCAGGCGGCCGGAGGAAAGCTCACCGCAGGGAAAGACCTGGCCTCCCTCAAGGACGCCGAGGCATACATCTTGAAAGTAACGAATGAGTTTTTTGGAATATGACAAAGAATCTCATCATACCAGCCCTGATGGGCATGGCCGCCCTTGTCTCTTCTTGCGGCAAGAGCGAGGTCGAGAACGCCTATACCCAGCAGGACAAGAACATCGAATCTCTGGTCAAATCCCTTGCTCCGGAAGAATCCGAGGCGACGGTCGATTATCTTGACGGCGTCGTAAGGGTCACCGTGAAGCACGGAGAAGGGGCCGCGCTTGAGAGCGGCGGAACCGTGTCCTTCTACTATGCGGGACACTGCATCAACAGTTCCAGCCTCAGTTCCGGGAATATGTTCGTGACCAACAGCAAAGAATTCGCCGAATCCTACAACTGGACGGTGACCGACTCCACCATCTTTCAGGTCAGCACGGTCGATCTCGCGAAGGACAACCTTGTCAAAGGCCTGAAAAAAGGCATCGTAGGGGTCAAGGCCGGAGATGAATGTTACATCATGTTCAACGGAAAGTACGGATTCGGGAAGCACACGAACGGAACCGTGCCAGGAAATTCGGCTTTGGCCTATCATTTGTGGATAAGCAGCGTCTCGAATTAATCAATGAGAAAAAAGAAAACTGTTATGAATATATCAAAGAAAGCAACTTCATCTTTGCGTTGTACGGCCGCCGTGGCCATTCTTGCCTTGGCGTCATCCTGCGCGAAGGAAACCACAACCTACGAGAACGATGACGTGAAACTCTACCTGGACGCTTGGATGAGCGTGAACCATCCGGGAGTCCAGCCGACCGGCCTTGGAGTTTACATCATCGATGACCAGCCCGGCTCCGGAGAGGCTGTCACGGATGATGACTATTATTACTTCATCCGCTACACGGCCACGGATCTGAACGGAAACATCAGCGGCACGTCCGAGGAGAAAGTGGCGCAGCAGACAGGAAGCTACACGAAAGGCAACTACTATGGTCCGACAGTGGTGATGGACTCTTACTATGCCACCCAGCCGGGTGTTCTGGAAGCCATCAAGGGCATGAAGGTCGGCGGAACAAGGACAGTGGTCGTGCCTGGATGGCTCAACTCAACCATATCATCATCAACCAGCGAGAAATACTACACTACCGCTGAGGAATTCTACAAGAACAAGAGCGGGAGCAACACAATCTACACTCTTACCTTGACCGACAAGACCGACAACATCAACAAATGGGAGGTCGATTCGTTGGAAAGGTACACAGCTCGCATGATGAACGATGTTGACTCCACATTCTACGGGTACTACTACCAACAGCTCAAGGAGCCTACTGACACAACCACATTCCCGCGTGACACGACATTCTACATCAACTACATAGGGAGGCTTCTCAACGGTCAGGTGTTCGACACCACAATCGAGGACACCGCCAAGTTCTACGGAATTTACTCCTCGTCAAAGACTTACAAGCCTCAAATGGTCAAGTTGAACGAGACCTACACCGAAATCACTCTCGGAGGGTCAAGCAGTTCGGACGGAAGCACCACAATCGATGGATTCGCCTACTGCCTCTCAAAACTGAAATCCTACGAGAAAGGAATCTGCGCGTTCTACTCGGCTTTGGGCTACAAATACAGCGGCAGCGGAAACGTGATTCCAAAATTTGCCCCTTTGACTTTCGAGATCGAGATTGTTGACAAAGAAGAATAAGGAAGATATAATGCCACAGACACAGACCGCTCCTACGGAGCTTGGAAGTGAAAGCATAGGAATATTGCTCAAGAAGTACGCAGTCCCTGGAATCATCGCCATGACTGCGTCTTCTCTCTATAATATGGTGGACAGCATCTACATCGGGCATATTCCCGGATCGGGATCGCTGGCCATCTCGGGACTTGCTGTCACGTTCCCGCTGATGAACCTCAGCACGGCGCTCGGCACTCTTGTCGGCGTCGGGGCGGCGACCATGATCTCCGTGCTGCTCGGACAGCGGAACTACAAGATCGCCAACAAGGTCCTGGCCAACGAGGTTACCCTGAACTGCATCGTCGGCCTCCTGTTCACCGTGTTCTGCCTGATGTTCCTGGATCCGATTCTCTATTTCTTCGGAGCCAGCGCCAACACGCTGAAGTACGCCAGGGACTATATGGAGATCATTCTCTACGGGAATGTCATCACTCATCTTTACTTTGGACTGAACAGCATCATCCGGTCTTCGGGCAACCCGAAGATGGCGATGGGACTGACCCTTTTCACAGTGATCCTCAACAGCATCCTGGACCCGATATTCATTTTCACGTTCGGGATGGGTGTCCGCGGAGCCGCCTTGGCGACGGTGATTTGCCAGGCTGTCTCGCTGGCATATTCAATATACTATTTCACACGGAAGGACAACGTCCTTCGTCTGCCGAAAGGGTTCTTCAGTCTTGAGTGGAGGATCGCAAAGGATTCATTGTCAATCGGTATGGGGCCTTTCCTTATGAACTCGGCCTCCTGCATCGTGACAATGTTCATCAACCAGCAGCTTCTCAAGTACGGCGGAGACCTTGCGATCGGAGCATACGGAATCATCAACAGGATCAACTTCCTGTTCATTATGGTGGTGATGGGGTTCAACCAGGGAATGCAGCCTATCGCCGGCTACAATTTCGGGGCGAGGAAATATTCAAGGGTCCGCGAGGTATTCCTGCGCACGTCAATGTGGGCCACGATCATAACCGGTTTCTGGTTCATCGCCTCGGAGTTCTTCCCGAAAGTGATGGTCAGCATCTTCACCAACGATCCAAGCCTTAAGGAGATGGCGGAGAAAGGATTGAGAGTGATGAACCCGGTTGTGCTGATCGTAGGCTGGCAGATGGTATCGACCAACCTGTTCCAGAGTCTCGGAATGGTCCGGAAGTCAATATTCCTGTCCCTCAGCCGCCAACTGCTTTACCTTGTGCCACTGCTGTACCTGATGCCGCTGTTCTTTGACATTCATGGAGTGTTCGCGGCGTTCCCTATCTCCGATGCGCTGGCCTGCGTCACGACATTGGTCATGATCGGCAATCTCATGCGCAAATTCAGCAGACTCAAGGACGGGGACGAGCCAACGATCCTTGGAAGCGCGATCTCTTAAAAACTAATGAATATGAACGGACAAAACACAATAATCAACATCGGACGCCAGTTCGGGAGCGGCGGAAAGCTCATCGCGTTAAAAATAAGCGAGACTCTGGGCGTCCCGGTCTATGACAACGAGTTGATCTCCAAGGCAGCCGACGAGAGCGGTTTCAGCAAGGAACTGTTCGAGCGCAGCGACGAGAAAAGAAGCATATTCAACATCTCATCATTCTTCGGGACCGGAAGGTTCGGCGGCGCGCAAAACTACGTCGGTGACAATGAGCTTTTCAAAATCCAGAGCGAGGTCATCAGGAACATCGCGGCGAAAGGTCCGGCGATTTTCGTAGGCAGGTGCTCCAACTACATCCTCAGGGACTCTAAATGCCTGGATGTCTTCGTCTGCGCGCCTTTGGAGGACCGTGTGAAAAGGGTCTCCGAAAGATTGGGAATCAGCCCGGAGGAGGCCCGCACCAGAATCGGAAGACAGGACAGGACCAGGGAGACCTACTACAATTTCTTCACTTTCGGCAACTGGGGAGCGGCGTCTGACTATGACCTCTGCATCGACTCCTCGATTCTCGGAATAGACGGGACAGCCGATTTCATCATCGACTTCGGAAGAAAGGCCGGACTGATCTAAGAATATGTCGGATTCCAGAACAAAAAGGTTGATCCTCACTTGCGCGGCGGGACTGTCTGTCCTGCTGGTCGTCATCATAGCCGGTAAGTCAGCGTTCGGCAAGCGGATGGATAAGGAAACTGAATCGTGTCCTGTGCCGGTAAACCTCAACGAAACCCTTACAAACGAGATGTCAGACACGTCCTGCCTGGCCGGGTTCGATAAGATAGTCAAGGACTACCTGACTTACTGGGGAATACACGGAGCGTCCCTCTCGGTCATGAGAAACGACTCCCTGCTCTTCGCCAAAGGCTACGGGGAGGCCGACACCGACAAGAAAATGGGGCCCGGGAATATTCTGAGGATGGCGTCCGTCTCCAAGCTGGTGACAGCTGTGGGAATTATGGTTCTTCAGGAAAGAGGACTGCTGAGCATCAAGGACCACGTGTTCGGGCCGGATGGAATCCTGAACGACTCAGCCTATGTCGCCGCCATAAAAGACACCTTATACAATAGGATTACGGTTGAAGACCTTCTGCGTCACAAGGGTGGTTTCTCCAAACGTGGCGGAGACCCGATGTTCTCGACCCGCTGGATAATGATGCAGAACGGCTGGAAGGAGGTTCCCACACAGGAGCAACTGATGGAGCTCCAGCTCAAAAGGCGGGTGAGATTCATTCCTGGCACCGCTCAGGAATATTCAAACTTCGGCTATCTGGCTCTTTCCATGGTGATTGAGAAGGTCAGCGGGATGGACTATGAGACCTTTATGCAGGAAAATGTGCTGCGGCCAATCGGATGCGTTGATTTCCATATCGCCGGCAACTACTACAAGCACAAGCTCCCCAACGAGACACGCTACTATGTCCAACACGATGACGAGCCGGCGGAGGAGTTCAACAACAGCGGCCGTAAGGTCATCCGCTGCTACGGCGGCAACAATGTGACTGGTCTTTCCGGAGCGGGAGCCTGGGCGGCATCGACACCGGAACTAGCACTGCTCGTAGCCTCAATCGACGGCAGACCGGAAGTGCCTGACATCATCAGCAAGGAAAGCGTGGATCAGATGACTGAATATTTCGACGAGAGCACCTACTCGCTCGGTTGGAACGACACCAAGGACGGTTACTGGACACGTACCGGGACATTCGCCGGGACAAGCGCGCTGATCAAGTACTTCCCTGACGGGGAATGCTGGATATTCATTTCCAACACAAGCACTTACAAAGGGCCGGGGCTCGCGCGGCACACGGCGGAGCTTTTCGACAAGCTCAGAATGAAATATTCCTCGAAGTTTCCTCCGAGGAATATGTTCTATCCGCCTCATCAAAATACTTCAAGTGATGAGGAATGGTTTGATTATTAATACTACTTGTTGACAAACATCACAGCCTCCGCGATGGAGTTCAGCTTGGTGTCAACGCTGTCGGCACGGCTTGCGAGCACGCAAGGGACAGTCGTTCCGACGAGCATTCCAGCCTGCTTCACACCAGTGGCGAGTTTGGAGTTTGTCTTCCAGAACACATTGGCGGACTCGATGTTAGGGAACTCAAGACAGTCAGCGTCACCGGCAACCGGGCTGACAAGTTTCTTGATCTCCACAGACTCCTTGTCGATCGCGACATCCAGAGCCAGAGGGCCGTCAGCGACACAGCCCTTGATCTGTCCGCGGTCAACCATCTTGGCGAGAGCGGCGGCCTCCATGCAGGCAGGCATGGAATCAAGCACCTGCTCGGATGCGGCGATGAACGCAAGCTTAGGCTTTGAGATGCCGAATGACTTGGCCACTCCGATGAGATAACCGGCGATCTTCACCTTCTGGCGGAAGTCAGGAAGAGGAATCACGGCCATGTCTGACAGGAAGAGGAGTTTGTGATAGTTAGGGCTTTCAATGACTCCGACGTGGCTGAGCACGCCCTTCTGAGGAAGAAGTCCGGTCTCCTTGTTGAGAATAGCGCGGAGGAACTTGTCCGTGGAGCAAAGCCCTTTCATCAGGACATCGCCCTCACCATCGTGAACAAGCTGAACGGCCTTTGAGACAGCCTTGAGTTCAACCGGCTCGTTGACAATCTCGAAGAGTTCGATGTCGATGTCGTTCTTCTGGCAGGTCTCTCTGATGAGTTCCTTGTCACCTACAAGGGTGACTTTCACGAAACCTAACTCCGAAGCCTTGGCGCAAGCCACAATTGTGTGCTCGTCAACAGCCCAGGCGGCCACCAATCTTTTGCATACGCCCTTCTCTTTGAGTTCGGCGAATACGTCAGCGAATTTTGTGATCATGATATTTCTTTTTTTAGATTGATTCTATTCATCCATGCTCTGCACGAGGTGCATGGTGTCGCGCGCGATGACGAGTTCCTCATCGGTGGTGACAAGTGCGACCTTCACCTTTGAATCCGGCAGTGAGATCACGGTGTCAACTCCCCAGGCGGTGTTGGCCTCGTAGTCGAATGTGAGTCCGAGGTAGGAGAAGTTCTCGCAGACCCTGCGGCGCAGACGGCTGTTGTGCTCGCCGATTCCACCGGTGAAGAAGATGGCGTCCACACCGTTCATCTCGGCCGTGTAGGCTCCGATGTACTTGATCATCTGGAATGTCAGCATCTTGAGGACAAGCTTGGCCTGACGGTCGCCGTTGTTGGCAAGTTCGTCCAGCTCACGGGCGTCGGAGGTCTTCTGGGAAACTCCAAGGAAGCCGCTCTTCTTGTTCACGATGTCGTACATCTGATCCGGAGTGAGATTCTCCTTCTTCATCATATAAAGGACAGCGTTGGCGTCCACGTCACCGCAGCGGGTTCCCATAACCAAGCCCTCAAGCGGAGTAAGACCCATGGAGGTGTCGATTGACTTTCCGTTCACGATAGCCGTGATGGAGCTTCCGTTGCCGATGTGACAGGTGATGATCCTGGAGTTGTTCAGGTCAAGGCCTACCATCTCCGCACCCTTCTTCGCCACGAACTGATGGCTCGTTCCGTGAGCGCCGTAGCGGCGGATGTGGTACTTGTCGTAATATTCGTAAGGAAGGCCGTACATATAGGCGTAAGGCGGCATCGTCTGATGGAAGGCGGTGTCGAACGTCACGACCTGAGGCACTGAAGGCAGAACCTCCTGGCAAGCCCTGATGCCAAGCAGGTGAGCCGGGTTGTGGAGAGGGGCGAAGTCACAGCAGAAGTCGATCTTCTTGATGACATCCTCGTCCACGATGGCGCTTCCGGAGAAGAAATCGGCACCCTGCACGATTCTGTGGCCGACAGCCTCGATGTCGTCGAATGACTTGAGCACACCGTGGTCCTTGTCGATGAGGGCATCGAGCACTATCTGCATTCCGACCGTGTGGTCAGGAACAGGAAGATCCTTCACGACCTTCTCCTTGCCGGCCGGAGTGTGCTGGAGTCTTCCGCATTCAAGGCCTATTTTCTCTACTATACCCTTGGCCAAAAGGGAGTAAACGTCATCGTTCTTCATGTCAAGCAACTGGTACTTGATCGAAGAGCTTCCGCAATTGATAACAAGAATAATCATTCCGTTTGAAATTTATTATAATTATGCAGACAAAGATACGAAATTTATCACTATATTTGCTTCAAATTGCATGAACAATATTCACGTCAAATCATAGCGGGAAATGAATGCGGGACAGGCGGAATTCAACAAATTCGTGACGGATTATCAGCCACGGCTTACGGCATACGCCTCCCACTTCATTTCAAACAGGCAGGATGTCAACGACATCGTCCAGACAGCGTTCATAAATCTGTGGGAGCACTACAGCGGGAAGAGCCAGAACATGTGGCCTAGGCTCGTGTTCACAATCATCCGCAACCTTTGCATAAATTATCTCAAGCAAAGGAAAGTCCACTCCAACGATTCCATAGAGGTACAAAGTGTCGGAGAGGAGAAGTTATATTACTTTGATTTCGGCACGGCAAGTCCCTACCTGTACCAGGAATTGGAGAACATGATAGAATCAGTGCTGTCATCACTGCCCGAAAGAAGGCGCAAAGTTTTCGAGATGAGCCGGTTCGAGCATAAGAAAAACAAGGAGATCGCCCAAGAGCTGGGGATCTCCGTGTCAGGTGTTGAAAAACACCTCAGCAAGGCTCTCAAAGCATTCGAGGGCGCGCTGCCTCCAGACGCTTCCTTACCGATGCTGATTCTGGTCACCTGCCTGTTCATCGGGTAAGCGAAGGCAATGGCAGGCGTAGTTAATGCCCATGGCATCATATCTGGCTGCCATGGAGCGCAGTCTCTCCAAAAAACTGTCATAATCCTTCGTGGCAAGAGACCAAGCGGCTTCGCTGAAAGCGTCCAGACGCGGAAGAAGCATATACTGCAAATGAGACAGCATCGGGACATATTCCGTCCAAAGGCAGCACTCCACTCCCATCACCTGAGCCAACTCCTTCCGGGAATATTCCTTCGCAGGATTGAATGAATATGCCGTCTTGACATCCAGATTCAGGTTCGCCCCCTTGTGCGCCCTAGGTTCCTTGTCATGGTCAGGACTCTGGTAGTAATCGAAATAGCAATAGTAGCCAGGGCACATGATAACATTGTTGCCGTTGGACATAACCTTTCTCACCTTGTCCGGTCCGAACCTTGACATCACGACAGCGGTCGAGGACAGTCCTCCGTCCGCGATCTCGTCCCAACCGATGATTTTCTTTCCCTTCGAACGCACGAACCTCTCAACTCTCCTCATTGTGTAGGCCTGCAGCTCCATCTCATCGGAAAGTCCTTCGTCCTTGATCCGTCTCTGGCACGAGTCACATTGCTTCCATTCATCCTTCAGGCACTCATCTCCGCCGATGTGGATATATTCGGAAGGGAAAAGATCCATGACCTCAGACAGGACTCCCTCCAGAAACTCAAATGTCGTCTCTCTTCCCGGACAGTACACCTCCTTGTTTATCATCCACTTGCAGAGGACCTTGTACCCCTCTCCCCGACAACCGAGCCAAGGATAGGATGCTAAAGCCGCCGTTGAATGTCCAGGGATCTCAATCTCCGGGATCACTTGAATATGCCGGTCAGCGGCATAGTCCACAATCTCGCGTACCTGCTCCTGAGTATAATAGCCATCGACAGGGATTCCGTCGGGAATCCAACCATCCGGCTTCCAGCCCGGCCAGGAAACAGTATATGGACGATAGTTGCCCACCTTGGTCAGCCGCGGGTATTTCTTAATCTCTATCCTCCAGCCTTGGTCGTCAGTCAAATGCCAATGAAACGTGTTTATCTTGTGCATCGCCAACAAGTCCAGCACGGATTTCAACTCGTCAACAGTCCAGAAATGACGGCTGCAATCCAGCATCATCGCCCTGTAGTCATAGGCCGGAGCGTCTTCGATGTGAGCGCACGGGAAGGCTTTGTCTCCCATCTGCCTGAGGGTCTGATAGGCATAGAACACTCCGGCGTCGCCGCCGGCTTTCACAGAAATTCCCTTTTTGGTGACATCCAGCACGTATGCCTCACGTTTGAGAGCCGGCGAGATCTCGACCGCCACCTCATCCTCCAAAGAGCCCGACCTCACCTTGTAAACGCCCTTGCCCTCGACAACCACGGCCGGCTGCGGGATTATGTTCAGCGTGGCCAAGACCGAAAAAAGAAAAACAACCAAACAATTCATATCCAAACATTAAAAATTATAGTTAACCCGCCAACGCGCCTTGTATATCTCCGAATCCGCAAGATAGAACGCCCTCATTCCGGTAAAGAATCCCAATACTTGTGTCGTGTGCCAGCTTTCATCCGGAATTGTGCACAATGTAGTGAGATTTTTCGGTCCTGTGCTTATGCTCTTGACATTATTGACGGAGGCCGCCCCTTCAACCTGAGAGAAAGTCTTCTTGTCAGGGTCGAAAAAGTACACATTGGAGCCGGTCGAGAGAATCAGCCTATCCTCTCCGTAAACCGGAGACAAATCGTGAGCATAGGCGCTGGGAATGCCATAGCGGGCGATTTCTGTCAGACTGCCATCCTGATAGCCATAGCAGACCAAGGAACCGCCTCCCGCCGCCCACAGGCATTTTCTGGAGTTATCCCACACGCAAGCATGCGCGTCATCCAATACCGTCTCACTCAATTTTGACGGGACATATTCATTCAAAGGGTCATACCGGTAAACCGAAAGCCGGCAGCCGGTGCTTGACGCCACGACAATGCTGCCGTCAGGAAGCATCTCGGCCGAATGAGGATTGCCGCCAGGATGGGCATAAAACAGTACCTTTGAGTCTTCTATGCGAACCAAGGCCACTCCCCCTCCGCTGGCCGTAATCAGCAGGGACCGGCAGTCATCGACAGGTTTGGCTTCGTCCGGAAGCCTGAACCATTTCTTCCGGGTCGCCGGAATCGCCGGATCATCATCCGCGCTCCAGCTCCACAACCGTTTGCGGGAAGGTTGGTCAAAGATCATCACCGAGGCGGAAGCCTGTTCCGTTATGATGATCTGTTTTTCGGAAGTCTCAAGCGTTATAGGTTCAAATATCTCTTTCGGTGGGGTGTCCGTATCTTTATGACACCCCACAAGAAAGAGCAAAGTCACAATGGTGACTGACACAGGTCTCATCATCGTATACGGACACACCTGAGAGGGAACGCCTCACAGAAACGGTTGTCCCCGTTCCCCCAGTTCCAGTAAATCGCCATCTTCTTGTCCGCTGTAGCGTCAGCGGTGGTCATGGCTATCACATTGCCCGGTCTTGACAAGACACCTGACCAGGCGCGCCATCCCGTAGCGGGCCAGTTATACTGGACTCCGCCAAGGGTGTAGATACGCCCCCATGTTGATTTGCCCTCAACTGTCTTGCCATAGACAGACGTGGCTCCAGATGTGCTGCTGCACAGGACATCATTGACAAACGCTGTGATGTCGCTCAAGGATGAGACCTTGTAGCCGGCAGGACAAGGATCCTGATTCTTCTTGGTCTTGGAGACTCCTCCCCAAAAATCCTTGACAGTCTCAAATCCCATGCTCCATCCTCCGGCATTGTACTTTCCATAATATGTCATAGGATTTGCCACAGCCATCTCCTCATCCATCTCCGAGCCTTCGTGACGGAATCCGTCCGGCATAAAGTCCGTGTTGACCACATAATCCGCGCACCATGACCGCTCAAGACTCCTGTCAAGGCTGAACGGAACAGATTCATACACATCGGTCGGGATGCTGTTGTCCATCAATCTGGCTCCGATGAACGGATCCTTTCTTCCGAACTGATACATCAGACCGATTGATTCAGGCGAGTTGGCGCTGACGTTATTCGCCCCAAGGTTCCTGTCCATGAACGTAACTCCGCCAAGTGTCTGGTCAATGGCGTCCGTAACCCAGATATGCCAGTTCCAGACCACATTCGTCCCGTTCTTCATTCCGATCACTATTGACGCAGGAACGGACTTCTCCAACTTGAAAGAAATCATTCCGTCGGCGAATCTGATGTTGCTGACAAGACCGTTGTCTGTTCCGGTAGCCCACATCCAATCCACCTTGTCGCCGATCACAGTCGTACCGTCAGGCCTGTTGGCTCTGAAACTGTACCATCCTGCCTCGTTGACCATAAAGCAGTTGGCATCTCCGTCAGCCGAAAGATTCTTCATCCCAGCGCTCTTGATCTCTCCTCTGTAAACGTTTCCTTCCACAATGGCCGCCGCCTGATAAAAGCAAGACACACCAAACGAGAATGGAATCGTCATGGAAAGCTCGCCACCTTCAGTCGGAGCCACTTCGACAAATTCCGCCTCAGCCAGAGCCTCCTTCGAGTCCTCATAGAAGAAGCCGACCCTGATCGGAACTCGTTTGCTAGCGAATGAATATTGCCCTGTCACAAGATATCCAGTCTCGGTGATGTCGGCGATGCCCGTCACAATCGTAGGCACCAACGTGAAATCAATTTTGAAGAAGCCGTCCGCCCCGACAGTCTCCTTGCCGTCAAGGACAGCGACCGCCTCGTACCAATATTCACCATTCTCCAAAGACTTCAGGCCGGTGTGGAACCTCCCGTCACCACCCGCCTCGCACCGGATCAGTTCCGCCTCTGAAAGCAAGGTCCTCTCCCTTGAATATCTGAACCCAAGCTGGACATTCCCGACGCCATTATAAGAATATGAGCCGCTCAACAAGACATCAGTCTCATCCACAGAGGCCGCCAATGTCTTCACTGTCAATTCGGGAGCGAACTCAGGCACGTCCTCTGCCCGGCATCCCGAAAGAGTCATCGCTGCCGCCAACGCCAACAGCATAGTCCTAAAAAGTGTTTTCATCCTGTGATTATTTTTTATTGATTATTCTTCTTTACCAAAACATACTGTACATCCCTCCCAGCCTTGACCGCGCCAGGGTCATCGCACACGATTCTCAAAGGAAGCACGAAATCCACACCCTCGGTCAGGCAGGCCGGATCGAACACAACCCTGAACACAGCCTTCAGGTCATCTCCGCCAATAACGGTGGAAGACGGTTCCAGCACAAAACTGTTTCCAGGAATCATCCTGAAATTCTCCTTCTTCAACGAAGTGTATCTGACGAGATCCTCCTCATCCACAACCACGTCAACAGTATAGGAACGGCCATCATAGCCTCCTTTACAAGCGGCGAATGAATACACCGTGTTATCCTCCGAAACGGTGAACTCGGTCTCGCCAGAGGAGAGCATGTACACAGCAGACTCCACCTCATTCCCGACAGGCATCTTCTCCGAGCAAGAGAACAGCGGCAGGACTGCTGCCACAAACATAAATATCTTTTTCATAATCAATATCCTGGATTTTGTACAAGGTTCGTGTTAACATTCATTTCTTGAATCGGAATTGCCAACCAGTATGATTTCCAAACCCTGGTCATGAGTTCCGGCATATCCTTTACCTGATAGAACTCCTCGGCCGTCTTACCGTCAAGGTTCCAAGCCTTTGGCTTCCGGGTCATCACTTCAGGAGCGATCATCCAACGCCGTATGTCGTGATAGCGGCGGCTCTCGCACAATTGCTCGATTGACCTTTCCCTGTGTATGATCTCTCTCAACTCATCACCCTCAGGCTCACCTCCAGCCATGGCCCATGATTTCTGGAAAGTCGGGAGTCCGGCTCTCTGACGAACCTTGTTCAGACATTCGTATCCCTTCGCCGTAAGATGTCCGTTGTACTCAAAGTCGGCTTCCGCATACGACAAGTACAGTTCTGCAAGACGAAGAATAGGATAATTGTAATGGAAGTACTTGAATGTCTTGGAAGATACATCAAAATAATTCTCCTTGTTGATGAACTTCTTGTTGAAGTATCCTGTGCAGTTCTGGTATTCATCCTCGATGCTGAAGGTGCTTCCGTGGATCTCCCCGCCCCTAGCCTTGATGGTGATCGTGGTTCCGTCAATCTCGTAAGGGCCTCTGTCGTAGCCTACGTTGGCATAAAACCGTGGCTCCCTGTGCGAGTGCATCCTCGCAGTCTCCGTCACCGGGTCATATTCATAAGGATCGAGGTTCTTGGTCATCGGGTCCTTCTCCCAAGGCAGCCCGTTTTCAGTGTAATACATCTCCACAGCCTCGAACGTAGGAGAGTGGTAGCCTCTGAAACCGTCAGCGTAATAGCCACCCTTGCCGTTAGGATTCACACTTCTCGGCGCGCTGTGGCGAATGTTCACCTCGGAGGTGTAAAGGCCGCCGTACGCGAAAAGGTATTCCTCAGGATTATGATGTCCGCCGCAGAACACATCGTGGTAGTTTGAGACCGCCCTCTGAAAGTCATCCTTGATGTTGGCGTCCGGATGATTGTAAAGGACATACCCGTTTTTCTCGCAATAATGGATAGCTTCGTCGCAAGCGTCCATCGCCCTCTTCCACTTTTCCGCATCGTAAGTCTGCGAGATCAGGTTGACACCGTCAGGATTCTTGAAGTCAGCCATCGTAGTGTTGCCGTTGTACAACGGGCTGGCATCGGTCAAGAGTATTCTGGCCTTGAATCCCATGGCCGCCGCACCTGAGGCAAAATTAAGCTCGGCGTCGATTCTCTTGGCTGGCAGCAGCTCCACCGCCTTGTCATACATCCCGCAGATGAAGTCCACACACTCATCCGCAGTGGAACGCATCGCGAACATCTCTGACTGCGAGGCATCGGTGGCGACCCTATTCTTGATCAGCACACAAGGGCCATAATAGTCAAATAGCACATGATGGTAGTAGGCGATAAGGAAATAAGCCTCTCCCCTCCAAGTGTCATAATGCTCCTTCGTTATGTCTGGGACTTTGTCAATGTTCTCAAGCATCATATAGCAATGCCTGATGGATTCGTAAATGTCAAGGGTCGTCCTTCTGCCCCCAAGCTCATCGATCTTGCCTGACCACCAGAATCCCCAGTAACTCTGGCTCGGACTCTCCAAGCCGTAGAGAATGCTTTTGTACTGGAAATATGACACCGTTCCTTTACGGCCGGTGATGAAGTCATCGCCACCGAAGAAATCCGGAGTTGCGTAATGTGAGCCAAGGCATGGCATGCTCTGGTACATATAGTACTCGAACTTCTGGCACTCGGACTGGGATTTGAAGCAATCCTCGAAAGTCGCCTTTGTCTCGGGAACCACATTCAGGTAGCTACAGCCTCCTGCCATGATCAGCAGGCCCGCGATCAGTATTGCATATCGTCTCATATTTTCTGATATTTTCATCAATTGGCATCTTTTAGAAATTGTACTGAACTCCTATGTTAAAGGTTCTCTGCAACGGGTAAGACAGGCCGTTTCCTGACCCCAAGCCTGGATCCCAGTATTTGAATCCACTGAATGTAAGCAAATTAGACCCAGTGACATAAAATCTGAACCATTTGAACGTGTAGCCTATCTCAACAGTCTTAAGCCTGAGGAAAGCTCCGTTGTACAGCCAGAATGAGGATGTCTTGACATTGTTCTGGTTCCATTCCGCCGACAGGCGTGGATAGGCGGCGTTGACATTCTGGTTGCTCTCGCTCCAGTGGTCGTCAGCGATCCACTGCGTGATTCCGAATCCGGATACCCCCTTGTCACAAAACGGATGCATGTCCGCCATCAGCAGAGAGCACCTTGCCTGTCCCTGAAAGAACATTGAGAAGTCAAATTTCTTCCAGTTGACGGAAGCGCCGAAACCGTAGATGATCTCCGGAGTCTCCGGCTTGCCGATGATGGTCATGTCATTGTCGTCAATCTGGCCGTCAGAGTTCAAATCCACATATTTGATGTCGCCAGGCTTCACTGTCTGGTAAGTCTGTTTAGGCGAGGTATCGATGTCCTCCTGATCCTTGAACAGGCCAGCGGCGACAAGTCCTTTGATGGAATTGATCGGATGGCCGATCTCGGACTGGTAGTAAGGCGTGCCTACCGGCTCATCCCTGTCCGTAATCTCATTATGCGCATAGGTAAATGTCCCTCGGGCAGAGAGAGACAGATCCTTGCTGAATACTTTGTTATATTCAAAAGAAGCGTCAACTCCTCTGTTCAGGACAGCACCGATGTTACCGTAAGGCAGAGTGTCTGAATAGCCTGCGGAATACGGAATGGAACGACGCTGCATGAATATTCCGGTCCTTTTGTCATTGAAGAAATCCATAATCACGGTAAGGTCATCGAACAGGCCAAGTTCCACTCCAAGATTCGCCTTTGTGCTCACCTCCCATGTAGCCGCGTCGTTGCCCAAGGTGGCGATGGTGGTTCCGGTCAATCCGGTAAACTCCGGACCGACCCTCCAATACATCGACTGGTTGGTTTTGACTTCCGTCACATAAGGGAAACGCACAGGGAGGGCATCATTGCCAGACTGGCCGAAAGAAGCTCTGATTTTCAGCAGATTGATAACACTTCTCAAAGATTTGAAGAATGGCTCATTGGAAATTGTGTACCCGACGGCGATGGAAGGGAAGAATCCGAAGCGTTTCCCTTTGGCGAAATTCTCTGATCCGTTGTAACCGAAATTCGCCTCCATCATATACCTTGACTTGTACGAATATGTCACCCTGCCGGCCAGACCTTGCTCGCGGAAAGGAAGCACCTTCTCCTCCGACGCATCCGGAGTGTTGAACACTTTCTCCTTCTGATGGTACACCAGCAATGCGTTGACATCATGGGAGTCATTGAAATTCCGCGTGTATTCTATCGACCCCTGGAGAGAGTTCTCCCTGTAGCCGTCCTTGCCGGTGCTGATGGTATAGTAATCCACCGGAGACGCGCCGATCGGGGAGGTCTCATAGCGGTAATCCCCAGAGTCTGGGTCAGTCCAGTAATCCTGCAGCTTAAAGTAATGAGGGACTGTGGTCTTGTAGGTTGCGGCATAGACATAGTTGTAGAAAGAGGCCTGTCCTTTGACTTTCAAGCCCTTGGTTATGAAATCCAAATCCTGGTCCACATTGAATGTCTCCGTGAAATAAGAATAGTGCCTGTCGCCATAGCCCCGGCACATCAAGGCATAAGGGTTGAGATCATTCGTTCCGCCGTTAGGGCTCTCAGCGTTACCGAAACGGACAAAGGTGTCCCCTTCCTCCTTCGGCCAGACAACCGGGAAGCGTACCGGGTTCGCTCGCATTGTATAATAGAACAGGCTGTTAACGCTTTCATAAGGGGCATGGCGGAAATGAAGCTGGGTGTTCATCCTTATGCTGATGCGTGTAGTTTTCGTGAGACGCGCCGTCACATTGCTCTGGAACAGGAATTTTCTGTAATTAATGTTGGTTCCGAACTCCGATTCCGAAGACGAGCGAAGGATACCATTCTCGTTGAACATGGTGGCGTTCAGGAAATAATCCACACGTTTCCCGCCACCGGTGACACTGAGGTTGGCGTTCTGGTTCATTGTCGCGTTCTTAAAGAGGATCTTGTACCAGTCATTGTCCGGGAAGATGTACCCGTTCAGTCCCGCACGCGTTCCCTCAATCTTTTCCTCCGGCCAGTACTGCATCCCCACAGCCTCGTTGTAGGTTTGCATATATGTCACACCATCAGCGATTTTCTGCACACTCGTAGGCATTGACCAACCGTTCTCGAACCGAACGTTTATGTTCATGCGGTCTGAATCCTTTCCGCTTCTGGTCGTGATGATCATAACGCCGTTGGCTCCTCTTGATCCATACAGAGCCGTCGCCGTGGCGTCCTTAAGCACCGAGAAAGACTTGATCGTCTCAGGGGCTATGGAGTTCAGCATCGTGGCATTGATCTCCACACCGTCCATCACAATGAGAGGTGAAGTGTTGGTACCGAATGTGGATATTCCTCTGATCCAGAAATTCGCTCCGTCAGCTCCCGGTTCTCCGCTTCTCTGTGTGGAAATGACTCCGGCGATCTTTCCGGCGAACGAGGTCGTCAGGTTGCTTGAAGGATAGGACAGATCCGCAGGACGGATGGCCTGGACAGCACCGACGACACTTTCTTTCTTCTGGACACCGAATCCGACCACAACGGCGTTCTCAAGAGTAGTGTTTTCCTCACTCAAAGACACGAGTCTCATCAGAATCGCGTCCTTTGCGGATATTTCCCTGCTTTGATAGCCCAGGCAGGAAAATGTCACTGTCTTGGCATCAGACGGAATCGATATCGTGAAGTTGCCATCCACGTCTGTCACCGTGCCGGTTGTTGTGTTATCTATCACGACACCTGCTCCGATAAGCGGTTGGTTGTCAGTGGCGGAAATCACTGTTCCGGAAACCGTCACGCGCTCTGGAACAGATTTATGGTTTTGCCGCTGAGCCACGGGCTGTCTGGAAATGGAGATGATCTTTCCGCTCACTGAATATTTCAACGACGGATCGAGGACCTTGTCCAGGACTTCGGCGAGCGGGGCGTTCTTGAACGTGGCAGTCACATGACGCGACAGGTCAATGTCCGAATAATCATAGATGAATGTGTACCCCGTCTGGTTCTGGATTTTCTCAAGTACATCTTTCAACGGCGATGACGAGAATTTTCCTGTCACTGTCTGGGCCCCGCAGACAGTGCTGATGCAGATCATCATCGCAGCCAGGATGACTGCAATAAAGGATTTTCGTTTATTCATATTTGCATTGTGTTATTTTATGTCAATGGTATATGTCTTTCCCGACACCGTCACCGTTATCGGCACGGTCTCAGAAACCGCCTTAAGGATTGTCTCCAGTGACGCGTCATTGGAGAATGACACGTGAAGCGTCCGCTTGTCAAACGCGTGAGTGTTCAGAATAATATCGACATCGAACTCACGCGAAAGCCTCTTTAGCAGCACCGGAAGCTCGATCTTGTCGTAGCACAACAATCCGTCTATCCATGAACGGTACTGCTCCGCGTTGACCCTGTCTTTCACCAATCCAGAGGTTTTGTCCGCCACCACACGGTCACCTGGAACCATGATCTCAACCTCATCATTCATTTCACACCTTAAGGATCCCTGCATCAACACGGCCATTACATTCTCATCACCGCCATAAGCCTGAATATCGAACTTGGTTCCAAGCACGGTAAATCGGCATCCTCCCGCGTCCACATTAAAAGGTAGATCTTCATTCCTGGCGACCTCAAAATAAGCCTCTCCGTCAAGGTCAATATTCCTGTCGCTTTTTCCGAATTCAGTGGAATATGCCAATTTGGAGCCCGCGTTGAGCCAGACTGACGTTCCATCTGGAAGCGACAGACGGGAATGTGTTCCACAAGGAGCCTCCACAGTATAATACAGAGGTTCGCCATATTTCAAGGAATTGCCATTGAACAGCAAAGCCGAGCCCGCGAACATGACAACCACGGCGGCAGCGGCTCCCCACAAAAGTCTGCGCCTTTTTCTGGCCTTGCGTCTGCTCTGGATATTCATAATGATTTTCAGTGCTTCAGAAGATGGAGAGTGTGACGATGTCCACCGGCTCTCGACTTCCCTGAAGCCGGCACGGCTCTCCTCAGAAGCCTCAAGCCAATCATAAAGAGTTTTCATGAGTAGGATTAAGGTCGGCAAGCCTATAGGAAAACAGCAGCAATCAGTTCCTCCATTAATATGTGGTGTTAAATTACAGTTCAGTTATCAGTGTAATGTTGACCAGACAGAATAATAACTTTCTATCTATATAACAACATTTTCCGTTTTACCTCACCTCATAAAATGAAAAATTTACCTCGCGAATACGAAATTAATCACTATTTTTACCTGAAATTGTACGGGACAGTAAAATGGTTGAGGCGAGAGACATAGCAGGGATCAGTGTTCCATTCGCGGCGGGGGTCGCGACGGGGGCGGTTCTGTGTCCTTTTCTTTCCGGCGGACTGCCGTTCATCACGAGCTCAATTCTCCTTGCTCTCATTTGTTTAACAACCTTACTGGTGCGCTTCGGCACTTCGACGAGCTCAGTGACCGTCAGCGACCGACGGATTGCCTTCGCGGGAATATTCATAATTGCAGGAATATTCTGCTCCTTGAACCATTCCCTTGCAAGCGGAATTCCTGAATATGACAACGGGCTAATCGGCTTGGCGGCCGCGGATGCCGTAGGAACTCTGCGGAATGTCATCGACAATATTCCTTACCCGTCCGAAACGACAGGCCCGCTGGTGAAAGCTTTGCTGACCGGCGACAAGAGCGACCTGACAAAAGAGATCACGGAAATATTCAGGGACAGCGGAGCCTCCCATATTCTCGCGCTCTCAGGTCTGCACCTCGGTGTGCTCTATCTCATCCTTGCAAGACTGACCTCGCCTTTGGGCAACAGCCCGTGGGCCAGAAAGTTGAGATATTCATTGATCATAGTGGCAGCACTTTTCTATTCCATCATGACGGGAGCCACGCCTTCGATCATCCGAGCGTTCCTGTTCATAACGATCAACGAGACCGCCAGACTGCTTGGACGCAAAAGAGAACCTGTCAGGGTTCTGCTCGCCGCTCTGACAATCCAACTTGCCATCAGGCCTGATGTCATCGCATCCGTGGCGTTCCAGCTCTCATACATGGCGATGGCGGGGATATTCCTGCTCTACCCTACTCTGGAGCGGATTTACCCGACCTCAAGCGGCTCCAAACTGTCAAGATTCAACCCTTTCCGCAAAATTTGGAACGCGGCGATGCTGTCCATCTCCTGCCAAGTGTTCACAGGACCGATAGCATGGCACTATTTCCACACATTCCCTAAGTACTTCATAATGACCAATCTGATAGCCCTGCCACTGACAAGCGCGATCATGACCCTTTCGGTGGCCACAATCGCGCTGTCTTTCTTTGGAATATGTCCGGAGTCGCTGGTGATCCTCAACGATCACGCGATGCAGGCTCTGGTTTTCTGCCTGAAAATCATTTCCGGACTAGATGAATCCTAACTTACTTTTTAACATCAGCCAGATGAATCTTAGTCGTCCTGATTCCATAGAAGCAGACAACGATGAAGCAGATGAACGGAAGGATGAACGAGGCGTTCACCGCAGGCAGGAAGCCGACCGTACCCTTGTCGATGATCCAAGCCTGGAGCGGAGGAAGCACAGAGCCGCCCAAGATTGCCATAATAAGACCGGCGGCACCGAACTTGGCATCGTCCCCTAGCCCTCCGAGGGCGATTCCGTAGATCGTCGGGAACATCAGCGACATAAACCCGCTGACAGCCACAAGGCAATAAAGCCCGAGCCTGTTCTGCAGGAATATCACGCCGGCAGTGGCGATCATTCCTCCTATAGCGAAGATTGTCAAGAGTTTGGACGGTTTCAGATATTTCATCAGCCAAGTGCACAGGAAGCGGCAGGTCACGAACAGGATCATCGCCGCGATGTTGTACTTCTGCGAAAGCACCTCGGCCGCCTGCTCGTCCATTCCCTCGGCCATAAACACTCTTGTGCCGTACTGGATGATGAATGTCCAGCACATAATCTGCACACCGACATAGAAGAACTGAGCGATCACTCCCTCCCAGTACCGAGGCCTGTGAAGCAGGCGGTTCAGAACCGGGCCGATGTTCATCTCGTGATCATTGTCGGCGTTCTTAGGCATCTTCGCGACAAGTATCAAGACGAACATCACGATGATGACAAGGCCGACAACCCAGTAAGGTCCCGTAAGCACATTGAGATCAGCCTGTTTCATCGCCTCGAAGCTCGCATCGTCCAGAAGCGCCCGCTCGGCCGTGCTGGCCGGATGCAGCCTCGCCTGGATGAAGTTCATCGCCACGTACATTCCCATCAGCGAGCCGATCGGATTGAAGCACTGGGCGAAGTTCAGACGACGGGTCGAAGTCTCCTCCGTTCCCATACTCAGGATGTACGGATTGCAGCTGGTTTCAAGGAAAGACAGACCGCAAGTCATTATGAAATATGCGATAAGGAAAAAGCCATAGACACCGACAGATTTGGCCGGAAGGAACAGCAGAGCCCCGAGCGCATAGAGTCCAAGCCCGACAAGAACGCCAGCCTTGTAGGAGAATTTCCTGATGAACATCGCCGCCGGAAGAGCCATACAGAAATAGCCGCCGTAGAATGCCACCTGGACCAGAGAGCCCTGCGTCACACTCATTCTGAATATCTTGGAGAATGCCTTGACCATCGGGTTGGTGATGTCGTTGGCGAATCCCCACAGGGCGAAACAGGTCGTTATGAGAATAAAAGGCAGGACGTAGCTTACTCCGCCTGCCTTTAAGATTGAATCCTTCTCCTTCATATTCAAGGATTACTTGTAGATCGGACCGAAGTTCGCGCAGGCACGGAAGTCCGCACCCTCCTTGTCCATTCCGAACGCGTTCCAAGCCGCCGGACGGAATATCTTGGCATCGTCCACGTTGTGCATGCAGACAGGGATTCGGAGCATAGAGGCCAAGGTGATGAGGTCAGCGCCGATGTGTCCGTAGGAGATCGCTCCGTGATTGGCGCCCCAATTGTTCATCACGCTGTAAACGTCCTTGAAGGCATCCTTCTTAGGGTCAAGGCGTGGGGTGAACCAGGTTGTAGGCCAGGTAGGGTCGGTACGCTTGTCGAGAACGGCGTGGATCTCAGGATCGATGTCCACAACCCAGCCCTCGGCGATCTGGAGAACCGGTCCGAGCCCGTCCACGATGTTGATTCTCGCCATTGTTGCAGGGAAATCTCCCCTTGACACGAAATGGATGCTGAATCCGCCGCCACGGAAGTAGTCCCTGTCGGCCGGCATCCATTGCGAGTGCTCAAGGCAGCGCTTCTCGTCCTCCTCGGTCATCTCCCAGAACGGCTTCATAACCGGATTACCCTCTGCGTCAGAGCTTTGTCCGCAGCCGTCCATAGTCGTGGCTCCGGAGTTGATGAGGTGGATGATTCCAGGGGCGGCCTTGCCGGTGAGTTCCTTGCCGGTCACCCTCTTGACAGCCTCAGGGCTCCAGTACGTCCTCACATCGGAGAAGATCTGAGGACGGTTGGTCAGCAAGTGCGCCATAAGCATAGCCGTGCCGTTGAGCGAGTCGTTCTCTGTGGCAAGAATCGAAGGCTCCCTGCGGCCGTTCCAGTCGAAATTGGTGTTCAGAAGGGTCTCCGTGAAGTCCCCGTTAGGCATCCAGTCGGTCCACTGACGCTGTCCCTGGAAACCTCCGGCGATGGCGTTGTGCCCAAGAGCCTCCTCCTTGAATCCCATCTCGCGGAGCTTAGGGTTGCCGTGCATAAGATCCATCACGATGATGGTCATCTTCACCACGAATTCCCAATCCTTGTCCTTCTGCTCACGGGTCTTTTGCTTGCCTTCAGGGTTCTTGTCCCAACCCTCGTTAGGCATACAGTATTTCTTGACCCAGGCCATAGCCTTCTCGAACTCCTCAGGGTCGTATATTCCAAGATCCATACGCCTCAGGATCTCGACCTCATCTACACTTTCATTCCTCATTCCCAGATACTTCTGGAAGAAGTTGGTGTCCACGATGGAGCCGGCGATGCCCATCGTAACACTGCCGATCGAAAGGTAAGACTCCCCTCTCATCTCCGCCACCGCGACAGCGCCGCGGGCGAAACGGAGAATCTTCTCGGCCACATCCTCCGGGATCGAGTTGTCATCGAGATCCTGGACATCGTGACCGTATATTCCGAAAGCAGGAAGGCCCTTCTGTGCGTGCGCGGCAAGCACGGCGGCGAGGTAAACCGCACCAGGACGCTCCGTGCCATTGAATCCCCATACAGCCTTCGGCCAGTAAGGGTTCATATCCATGGTCTCGGAGCCGTAGCACCAGCAGGATGTCACGGTGATTGTTCCGCCGACACCCTCGCGCTCGAACTTCTCGGCGCAGGCGGCGCTCTCAGCCACACGGCCGATCGTACCGTCAGCGATTACACACTCCACCGGAGTGCCGTCGGTATATCTCAGATTGGAGGAAATGAGGGCGGCGACATTGGCCGCAAGGGTCATTGTCTTTTCCTCAAGACTTTCACGTACACCGCCTTGACGGCCATCTATGGTCGGACGGATTCCTATTTTAGGATGCTTCATAATATTGGATGTTTTAATGTTAATGTCGTTTCAAAGCGCATCCGCAACCGAATGCGTAAGCGTAAATTTACGAATATTATCTGAAAATCGAATGCATAACCCGAATAAACTCTCGGTTGCTCCCTCTTATCAATGACGATATTCTTTCCGCGGCCGGTCTGTCAGGATTCTTCCAAGCAGGAAGATCCGGTTTCCTGCCGGTGCGCGCCAGAATCCCCGGAGCGATGACTCGGGCGACTCCGGCTTTCGCCACCTTGGCTCCACAACCATAGTCAAGAAGATTGGGCCGGAATATATCAGACGGATTTTCAAGATGCCTGACGGCGTATTCAGGGACTAGTGTGAGCGTCATGTCGTAAAGATGGCAAGGAATAGGGATGACCGGATCCGGTTCCAGAAGCCTTCCATGACGGGATCTGCCACCGGAGAGCAGGTTGCCAGACAAGTCGGAGACAGTGCCGGCTATCACGGCCTTATGACGCAGGAAGAATGAATTCTCGAAGAACGATGCGAAAGCCCCTTCCTCCAACCTGAGGTCTGAATCCATCCAAAGGTAAAAGTCGAAGCCGATCCCCAAAACTTTTTCCCAAACCTTCTGATACCCACCTACTCCCTCATCATTCAAAAAAGTGGTGAATGAATATCCTCCCGTGGCCGTCAATGCTTCCGTCTGCCTTTGACATTCCTCAAGGCAAGCGGTGGCGCCATCCTTGCCATCATCGGTAAGGGTTATGAGAAGAGCCACGTTCATATTCCTAAGAATCCAGTTTGAGCACAGCCATGAAGGCGCTCTGCGGCACCTGAACCGTACCGATCTGGCGCATCCTCTTCTTGCCTTCCTTCTGTTTCTCAAGAAGTTTCCTCTTACGGGTCACATCGCCGCCGTAGCATTTCGCGGTCACATCCTTGCGGACCTGACGCACGGTCTCACGGGCGATGATCTTCGCCCCGATGGCCGCCTGGACCGCGATATCGAACTGCTGGCGAGGGATCAACTCCTTGAGCTTCAAGCAAATCTTACGTCCGAATTCGTAGGCGTGATCCTCGTGGATAAGGGTAGAAAGCGCATCCGCCGGGTCACCGTTCAGAAGGATGTCCAACTTGACCAGCCTTGCTGTGCGGAAATCCGTGACGTGATAGTCAAACGACGCGTAACCCTTTGAGACAGACTTCAATTTATCATAGAAATCGAACACGATCTCGGAAAGCGGCATATCATAGGTGAGCTCGACCCTGTCGGAAGTGATGTAGTGCTCCCCGATCAGTGTTCCCCTCTTGTCCATGCACAGTTTCATAATCGCCCCGTAGAAATCCGTCTTGGAGATGATCTGGGCCCTGATGAAAGGCTCCTCGATGTGATCGATCAGCGTAGGGGCCGGAAGGCCGGACGGATTGTGCACGTCAAGCACCTCCCCCTGAGTGGTATATACTTTATAGGAAACGTTAGGGACTGTCGTGATGACATCCATGTTGAACTCTCTGAAAAGACGTTCCTGCACGATCTCAAGGTGAAGAAGTCCGAGGAATCCGCAACGGAAACCGAATCCGAGGGCAAGCGAAGACTCCGGCTCATAGACAAAGGAGGCGTCATTGAGCTGGAACTTCTCCAGCGTCGCCCTAAGTTCCTCAAACTTGTCAGCCTGAACAGGATACATACCGGCGAACACCATCGGTTTCACCTCCTCGAATCCCGCGATGGCGGCGGCGCAAGGCCTGGCGGAATGGGTTATTGTGTCACCCACCTTGACCTCCACAGCCCTCTTGATTCCGGAGATGATGTAGCCCACGTCCCCGGTCGAGACCTTGCCGGTAGGCTGGAGCTTCATCTTGAGCACACCGACCTCCTCGGCGTCATATTCCTGTCCCGTAGCGACAAACTTGACCTTGTCGCCTGTGGAGATGGATCCGTTCAGAACCTTGAAATAGGCGATGATTCCCCGGAACGGATTGAACACCGAGTCAAAGATCAACGCCTGCAGCGGAGCGTCTGGATCCCCGTGCGGAGCCGGAATCCTCTCCACAATCGCGTCCAGAAGCGGCGGAATCCCTTCTCCCGTCCTCGCGGAGACTTTGAATATATCGTCGTGGTCACAGCCCAGAAGATCGACTATCTGGTCGGCCACAATCTCCGGCTGGGCGGAATCCATGTCTATCTTGTTCATCACCGGGATGATCTCAAGTCCATGATCCACAGCCAGATAGAGATTGGAGATCGTCTGTGCCTGGATTCCCTGTGACGCATCGACAACCAGCAACGCCCCCTCGCAGGAAGCGATCGAGCGGGAGACCTCGTAGGAGAAATCCACGTGCCCCGGAGTGTCGATCAGGTTAAGGACATATTTCTCACCTTTATAAATATATTCCATCTGGATGGCATGGCTCTTGATGGTGATTCCTTTCTCCCTCTCCAGATCCATGTCGTCCAGCACCTGATTCTGCATTTCGCGCTGGTTGAGCGTATTGGTCTTCTCGAGCAGGCGGTCGGCCAGAGTCGATTTACCGTGGTCGATATGAGCTATGATACAAAAGTTGCGTATGTTTTTCATTCCAAGTCCGCGTTGTGTGCATAATGTGTGCAAAGATATGCAAAAAACGTGATGACAGCGGCATTTTGCGCCGAAAAAGCACTCCGCGGTCTCTTTGCGCAAGTGATACCCGCAGCCGTCCCCTCAAAAAAGGCCGCCCGCAAAGCGGACGGCCCACGCAAAAACTCTATACAATTCTAATAATCCCACCCTATATCGTCGATATAAAGTTCGTTGTCGGGATTGCCGCAGAGGTAGTCGCCGTACTTGCTTGAGGCGAATGATATGACAAGCGAATAGTTGCCGTCCGCTGGACGAGCCTCCTTGTCACGGTATATGAGGTGAATCGTCTTCTCGATCCAGGCGTTGCTGTTCTCCTCTATGGTCGACGTGCCGAACGCAATCACGGGGCCCTCGTCGGTCGAGGCATCGGTCACGGGATCGAAGGCGTTGATCTGATCGACCGTGCCGCCGAGGCCCGAATGTACCGAATGACGTGCCGTCCAGTCAGTTATGCACACATATATCGATGCGGGATCCACATCATCCGTAGTAAGTTCGCCCTGCTTAAGTCCGAGCGAAGTGATATTGCCCACGTTGGCCTTGTAACGCAGGCGCAGCGCACGGGGACGTGCCGTGAAGGTATATTTCTGACCGAAGTCGGCATAACCGGCGATGCCGCTCATACGGAACGCTCCCGTGAAGAGATTGCCCGCGGCAAAGAT
>ENA-OPUE01000520-OPUE01000520.1-human-gut-metagenome-genome-assembly--contig:-NODE-520-length-30758-cov-4.449402_pt1 | contig 30758 bp, 26 predicted proteins | sample MGYA00241466_ERZ501924 | MGnify/ENA primary metagenome ERZ501924 (study PRJEB25962, sample SAMEA2042223) | human gut metagenome | biome: human gut; feature: human-associated habitat; material: faeces...
GATACTCCCCTATAAAAATGGCTATTTATCAACTGTTTGTTGTGACATAGCCTTTATATAAAACAATTTATTGGCACTATTGAAATTATACCACACCTTTATCCGCCCCGCAAGACATATTGGTTGGTATAAATCGTACTTCTACTGGTCTTGTGGAAACTTTATCCCTGCCGGCAGGTTTGTGCGGCGGCGCAGGTTACGGCAACCCATTCTTTCGGTGATGCGTGAAACTACACCGTAAATAAAAAATTATAACTAAACAAGCAATAGGAATATGCTGTAAAGCTGCTGGCAAAACTGCGGCGGCTTCATCTTATTTATACCCTTCATGCGCAAACAGTTTTATCGTGTTTGCGCTCGTAGAAGCCGCAGCATTTTGCGTTGCTGCAATAGTACATACCTTTGTTTAAAATAAGGCAGGATTTTCAAAGTTAGCAAAAATACAATCATTACACACAAAACCCCAGTACATAAGTACCGGGGTTTAGGTTTATGATACGTTATTTGTTATTTAAACAAATCTTTAATTTTGTTCAAAAAGCTTTTTTCTTCGGGGTTGATGTTGTCCTTGCTGATATCGGCGAATTTACGCAGCGCGTCTTTTTGCTTTTCGCTCAGCTTTTTAGGAACAACAACTTTTATACGTACCAGCTGGTCGCCGCGGCTGCCTCCGCGCAGGCTGGGTATGCCTTTGCCTTTCAGGCGCAGCACCTGTCCCGGCTGGGTACCTTCCGGAATCTTCATGGTTACCTGGCCGTCCAGCGTCGGTACTTTTATTTCATCGCCCAAAGTTGCCTGTACAATGTTAATAGGCACTTCGCATAATACAGTGTTGCCGTCGCGTTCAAAGAATTTGTGCGGCTTCACATAAAGGTATACGTAAAGGTCGCCGCTCGGGCCGCCGCGCATACCTGCTTCGCCTTCTCCGCTTACGCGCAGGCGCGAACCGTCGTTAACACCGGCAGGAATTTTAACTTTAAGCTTTTTGGTTTTGCGTACGGTGCCTTTGCCCTTACATTCTTTGCACGGCTCGGTAATAATTTTGCCTTCGCCATGGCATCTGCTGCACGGGCGTACGTTGCGCATCTGCCCGAACATAGTGTTTTGCGTAAAGCTTACCTGGCCTGTACCGTGGCATTCTGGGCAGGTTTCCACCTTGCTGCCCGGTTCAGCGCCGCTGCCTTTACATTTCGGGCATTGTTCGTCGCGCGTCAGGTTAATTTCGCGTTCTACGCCGAAAGCCGCTTCTTCAAAGGTAATTTCCATATCGAAGCGTAAATCGCTGCCGCGCTGCGGGCCTGCCTGACGACCGCCTCTGGAGCGCCCGCTGCCGCCAAAGAACATATCAAAAATGTCCTCCATACCGCCGCCCGCGCCGCCAAAGCCGCTGAAATCAAACCCGCCGAAACCGCCCGCGCCGCCTGCTCCGGCAGCGCCGTCAAAGGCTGCATGGCCAAACTGGTCATACTGTGCACGTTTCTTTTCGTCGCTCAAAACACTGTATGCTTCGGAGCATTCTTTAAACTTTTCTGCAGCATCAGGATTATCCTTGTTGACATCAGGATGATACTGACGTGCCAGTTTACGATATGCTTTTTTTATCTCGTCTGCCGTTGCGCTTTTAGAAACGCCCAGCACGTCATAGTAATCTCTTTTTTCCAAGGTTTACACCATCCTAAGCTGATTATTTCTTGTCGTCGTCAACAACTTCGGCGTCAACTACATCGTCGTCGGCTTTTTTAGCGCCGCCTGCGTTTGCTGCGCCGGCACCTGCACCTGCTTCCGCACCTTTGGCTGCTTCGGTCTGTTTGTAAAGTTCAGCGCTCAGTTCATACAACGGTTTGGTCAGGTCTTCGGTTGCTTTCTTAATTGCGTCAACGTCGTCGCCTTTCATTTTTTCTTTCAGGGCGTCCATTGCGGTTTTAACTTTGGCAATCAGTTCATCGCTGCCTTTGCCTTCCATGTCTTTAATGGTTTTTTCTGCCTGATAGCAGAGGCTGTCAGCCTGGTTGCGCGCTTCAACTGCTTCTTTGCGTTTTTTATCTGCTTCGGCGTTGGCTTCGGCTTCTTTTACAAGGCGGTCAACTTCGTCTTTATCAAGCGTGCCGGAAGAAGTAATGGTAATCTTCTGTTCTTTGCCGGTACCGAGGTCTTTGGCTTTTACGTTTACAATGCCGTTGGCGTCGATATCGAAGGTAACTTCAATTTTCGGTACTCCGCGCGGTGCAGCCGGAATGCCGGACAGTTCAAAACGTCCCAGAGTTTTGTTGTCGGCAGCCATATCGCGTTCGCCCTGCAGTACGTGGATATCAACGGAAGGCTGGTTATCGGAATAAGTAGAGAAAATCTGAGATTTGGAAGTAGGAATGGTGGTGTTGCGGTCAATCATTCTGGTGAAAATGCCGCCGGCGGTTTCAATGCCGAGGGACAGCGGAGTTACGTCCAGAAGCAGTACGTCTTTAACTTCGCCTGCCAGTACGCCTGCCTGAATAGCAGCACCTACTGCAACGCATTCATCCGGGTTAATGCCGCGGTGCGGTTCTTTACCCATGAATTTTTTAATGGCTTCCTGTACAGCCGGAATACGGGTAGAGCCGCCAACCAAGAGTACTTTGTTGATGTCGCTTGCGCTCATGCCTGCATCGGCCATAGCCTGACGAGTCGGGCCCATAGTGCGTTCAACAAGGTCTGCGGTCATTTCTTCAAATTTAGCACGGGTTAAATCCATGTCAAGATGTTTCGGGCCATCGGCGCCAGCGGTAATGAACGGCAGGTTGATGTTGGTGCTCATTACGCCGGACAGTTCGATTTTAGCTTTTTCTGCTGCTTCACGCAGACGCTGCATAGCCATGCGGTCATTGGAAAGGTCAATGCCTTCGGCTTTCTTGAATTCGTCAACCATCCAGTCGATAATGCGCTGGTCAAAGTCATCGCCGCCGAGGTGAGTATCGCCGTTGGTAGCTTTAACTTCAAATACGCCGTCGCCTACATCAAGGATGGATACATCGAACGTGCCGCCGCCAAGGTCATAAACCATAACGGTGTGGTCTTCGCTCTTGTCAATGCCGTAAGCAAGTGCTGCTGCGGTAGGTTCGTTGATAATACGCAGAACTTCAAGGCCTGCAATTTTGCCTGCGTCCTTGGTTGCCTGGCGCTGGCTGTCGGAGAAGTAAGCCGGAACGGTAATTACGGCCTGATGTACGCTTTCGCCGAGATATTTTTCAGCGTCAGCTTTTAATTTTTGCAGAATCATTGCGGAAATTTCTTCCGGAGAGTATTTTTTGTCGTCAATTTCAACTCTGTAATTGCTGCCCATATGGCGTTTAATGGAGCTGATGGTTCTGTCAGGGTTGGAAACAGCCTGGCGTTTTGCCAGCTGGCCTACCAGACGCTCGCCGTTTTTGGAAAAACCTACAACGGACGGGGTCAGCCTGCTGCCTTCCTGGTTAGTGATAACGGTCGGTTCGCCGCCTTCCATAACAGCTACTACAGAGTTAGTAGTACCTAAGTCAATACCAATTACTTTAGACATGATGTTTTTTCCTCCTCAAATTTACACTGTATAAAGAATGCAACTTAATCGTTGCTTATTACTTTAACTTTGCTGTGGCGGATGATTTTATTGCGCAGCCTGTAACCTTTTTCAAAAACCTGCTCAATGCTTTCATCCTCTAAATCCGGGTTCTGCCCGCGCATTACGGCTTCGTGCAGTTCCGGATTAAATTTCTGCCCCTCTGCGGGGATTTCTTCAACTTCAAGCTCTTTAAAAGCCTGTTCAAACTGCCGTTTGATTTTTTCCATGCCGGCTACGATAGCAGACATATCGTTTGTAGTTTTTACGCTCTGCTCGGCTCTTTCAAAGTTATCGAGCACTTTTAAAAACTTGCCGACAACATCTGCCGTAACGAAGGTTGAAAGCTGTTCGCGTTCGGCAGCATTGCGTCTGCGGAAATTTTCAAAATCGGCCTGCAAACGCATCAGGCGGTTTTGCAGTTCTTCGATTTTTGCATCTTTTTCATCTTTCCGGGGTTCTTCCGGCTTTGCTTCTTCCGGTTGTGCGTTTTCAGCATTTCCGGCAGCCGCTTCACCGGCATTTACCTTTTCTTCAGCGGGCGCTTCAGCATTTTCCGCTGCTCCTTCCGCAGGGTTCTGAGTATCTTTAATATCTTCTGCCTGCATACTGTCCCTCCTCAGCTGTTTAAAATCGTTTTTAAATATTTATGAAGATAATCCATTACGGCAATTACTTTGCCATACTGCATACGCGTAGGCCCCAAAACCGCCATTGTACCGACTATTTTGCCGTTTAAGCGGTAGGTTGCCTGCACCATGCTGCAATCCTGAATGCCTTCAAATTTATTTTCGCTGCCTATCGTTATGCGCAGCCCGGATTCTTCGCCGGATTTTAAAATATTGCGCACAACTTTTTCTTCTTCCAGCACGCCTAAAAGGTTTTTAACTTTTTCCATGTCGCGGAATTCAGGCTGGCTTAACAGCTGCCTTGTGCCGCCCATAAAGAAGGTTTCCTTTTCGGGGCGCGTCATGCGGCGCAGCACATGCAAAAGCGAACTTAAAAGCAGCCGGTCATCTTTAACCGCTGCCTGCACTTCATCCAGCAACGCCTTGTCGATATCCGTTACGGCTTTGCCTTCCAGCATTCTTGTAATGCGCCCGGCCATGTATTCCAGTTCTTTGGCAGACATGCCTGCCGGAATTTCCACCACGCAGTTGTTTACATTGCCGTCATCGGTAACAATGCACAAAATGGCATGGTTCGTATCAAGCGGCAAAAACTTTAAATAGCAGAAACGGCTGATGGAATGCTGGTTTGCCAGCACCATCGACACATTATGCGTCATCTGCGAAAGGATTTTGGCGGTTGACAGGAAAATATCGTCAATGCTGCGCTGGCGTTCGCGGTACAGGGTATTAATTAATGTACGGTCGTTATCGTCCAGCGTATCCGGCTCAATCATGGAATCTACATAAAACCTGTATGCCTGTGCCGAAGGCACACGGCCGGCTGAAGTGTGGGGCTGCTCCAGATAACCCAAAAGTTCCAAATCGCTCATTTCGTTACGGATGGTGGCCGGGCTCAATCCCAAATCATGTTTGCGCGCAATAGTGCGTGAACCTACCGGCTCTGCCGTAGAAATGTAATCTTCTATGATGATTTGCAGAATTTTCTTCTTTCTTTCGTTTAACATATCCCCACCTCCGAAGGGATTGTTAGCACTCGTTATAATAGAGTGCTAACATCTTGATATTAGAATAGCACTGCCTTCAGATATTGTCAATAAGTTTTTATATATTTTTTAAATAAAATTTAATCCGTCACAAAAATTTCAAAAATACGGTTGCCAACTTCCATACCAGCTTCGGTAAGGCAGATTTTCTGCCGCTCTTTATCAAAGCTAAGCAAATTATGCTCAATATACGGTTTCATTTCAGCTCCGTATTTTTCCATAACAGCTATGCCGAAACGCTGCTTTGCTTCGTTTAAACTTACACCGCTTTTTTTGCGCAAGTTCATAAACATAAATTCTTCAAACTGCACCGGCACAGGCAGTTCTTCTTTATCATAAAGCTGCCCGCCGCTTTGTATAAGCTGTATATAGTCTTGTACTTTATCTGCAGCAGTAAAACGCGCGCTGCCGTTAAAGCCGCAGGCACCCGCGCCAAAAGCCGCATACGGGTAATAATGCCAGTACACAAGGTTATGGCGGCTGTATGCTTTGCCGCGCGCATAGTTTGATATTTCATAGCGTTCAAAACCCTTAGTTTTTAAAAACTCCTGTACAAATTCGTACATATCGGCAGCTTCGTCCTCATCCGGCAAAATTATCTTTCCTGCTTCTGTCATTTTTTGCAGCGGCGTGCCGTCCTCAACAATCAGCCCATAAACGGATAAATGCTCAATGCCGGTACTGCAAAGCCGCGTAAGCGTTTCCTTTAAAATTGCCATAGTCTGCCCCGGCAGGCCGTAAATAACGTCGGCATTAATGCGCTTAAAGCCTGCCTGTTTGGCAAGTTCTATTGCTTCCAATGCTTCGGCTGCATTATGCACGCGCCCTATTGCTTTTAATTCTGCATCGTTTAAACTCTGCACGCCAAAACTGATGCGGTCAAACCCCGATTGCCGCAGGGCTTTCAGCTTTGATAAATCAACAGTGCCGGGATTTGCCTCGATAGACGCCTCGCACGGATTTTGCCACCAGCCGTACTTTTTTAAAGCGTCAGTAATTTCTTTTATAGCTTCAGCCGGTAAAAGGCTTGGCGTACCGCCGCCAAAATAAATTGAAGCATTGTCGTTTACAGGCACATCTTTTCTGCGCCCGGCAATTTCCCTGCATACCGCCGCAGCATATTTTGCCATTACCTCTGCCCCAAAACCGGCGTACGAATTAAAATCGCAGTACAGGCATTTTTGCCTGCAAAACGGTATATGCACATAAATGCCCTGCACCTGCTGCCAGGGCTGTAAATTTTGTAACTTATCCATAATATTCCTTCGCTTGCAAAGTAAAATTAAAAATTGTATAATAAAAGCACGGAGTAATGATGGTGGTACATCAGTTCTCCCTGGTCAAATTTATAGTTTGAAGGAAGCCGTGTAACCGCTGTTATACGGTTTTTTTCATTACGCTATTTGCGTCCCGAAACAATGACTGCTACGAGAGTTCCGAAAGCAACCATTAAAGATAATGCTTCGTACACTGTCATTAGCATCACCACCACTCATCAAGAGTGGAAAACCGATACATCAATACTCCGTGCTTAACTATTTTAACAGCTAAATATCAAAAACACAATACCGCCCCGGTTTTGCTCCGGAGCGGTATTTTTAGTTACTTAATTATTTAAAATAATTTACGCCGCTGATAAAGATTTTCTGGTCTTTATTGCCGCTGATGTTTTTAAACAGGCCCGGTACAAAACGTTCGGTATGGCCCATTTTACCCAAAATTCTGCCGTCGGGGCTGGTAATGCCTTCAATAGCATACAGCGAACCGTTGGGGTTGTACGGCATTGCCATGGTGGGTTTGCCGTTTTCATCAACATACTGCGTTGCAACCTGCCCGTTGGCAAACAATGCTTTAATTGTTTCTTCCGGCGCATAGAAGCGTCCTTCGCCGTGAGATACGGCAACGGAATGGATTTCGCCCGGTTCAACAGCGCTGAACCACGGAGATTTGTTGGAAACAACACGGGTGTTAACAATCTGCGAAACGTGGCGGCCGATATTATTGAAGGTAAGAGTCGGGCTGTCGGATTTCATTTCGCGGATTTCGCCATAAGGCACAAGGCCGAGTTTAACAAGTGCCTGGAAGCCGTTGCAGATGCCGAGCATCAAACCGTCACGGTCGTTAAGCAGGCGTCCGATAGCTTCTTTAATGCGCGGGTTGCGCAGCATGGTAGCAATAAACTTGCCGCTGCCGTCCGGTTCGTCACCGGCGCTGAAACCGCCCGGAAGCATTACAATCTGGGCATTGTCAATCATTTCAACCATTTTGGCAACGGATTCTTCTACTGCCTGCGGGGTAAGGTTGCGCACAATAAAGGTTTCAGCCACAGCACCGGCGTCTTCAAAAGCACGGGCGCTGTCATATTCGCAGTTAATGCCCGGGAATACCGGAATGAATACGCGCGGTCTGGCAATTGTTACCGGTGCAGTTAAAGGCAGTTCTGCCTTATAAAGCGGCATGTCGATATCTTTATCGTCTTTTTCATCGGTTTTGGACGGGAAGATGCCTTCCAGCGGAGTGCTGTAAGCCTTTTCTGCTTCGCCCATGGGAATAACGTCGTCATTAATGGCGATAACCTGTTTTTCAGAGGTATGGCCAAGCAGCATGTAGTCGAGCCCTTCAAACAGGTCCTCGGGTTCTGTGCCTTCTGCAAGTTCAAGCACCATGCCGCCGGGCTGTAAAGTAAACAGTCCGTCAGTATCGTTATAAGGTTTAATAAATTCAAAACCAAGGCTGTTGCCAAGGCACATTGTTGTTACAAGCGCTGCAATGCCGCCTTCTTTAACGGCTGCCGCAGCAGTAATTTTGCCCGCCAGAATGGCTTTATGCACTGCGGTAAGATTTGCTTTCAGCGCGCCAAAGTCCGGTACTTCCGTAGTTTCGCGCGGGCAGGAAAGGAATACAACCTTGCTGCCGGCATTTTTAAATTCTGCCGATACGGCTTTGTCGCCGTCGATAACGTCAACCGCGAAGGAAACAAGCGTCGGCGGAACGGTTTTATCCATAAATGTGCCGCTCATGCTGTCTTTGCCGCCGATAGCAGGCAGTTCCAAAGCGTCCAGCGCGGTAAATGCGCCCAAAAGTGCCGCAAAGGGCTGGCCCCAAAGCTCGGTATTATGCAGTTTGGGGAAGTATTCCTGGCAGGTAAGGCGCAGTTTTGCCGGGTCTGCACCAAGTGCAACGGCACGTGTTACAGATTCTACAACCGCATACAGTGCGCCGTGGAACGGGCTCCAGCAGGCAACCTCCGGGTTGTAGCCGCACGCCATAACGGATGCCGCCGTGGTTTTGCCGTGCAGCACAGGCAGTCTGCCAACCATGCCTTCGGACGGAGTAAGCTGGCGTTTGCCGCCAAACGGCATCAGCACGGTACCGCGGCCGATAGTACTGTCAAAGCGTTCGGAAAGCCCTTTCTGGCTGCAAACATTAAGGCGTCCGAGGTTAGCAAGCCATGCGTTTTTCAAACCATCTGCCGCAGCAACTTCTGCCGGCAGTTTGTCAAATACGCATTCGCCTTCAACATTGCAAACTTTAACGTCTGCATGCTGGGCAACGCCGTTGGTATTCAAAAAGTCGCGGGAAAGGTCAACAATTTTATCGCCGCGCCAGTACATTACAAGCCTTCTGTTATCGCTAACCTGTCCGATAACGGTTGCTTCAAGGTTTTCCTCATCGGCAAAGGAAATAAATTTCTTAATATTTTCGGGAGCAATAACAAGCGCCATACGTTCCTGAGATTCTGAAATGGCAAGTTCCGTGCCGTCAAGGCCTTCGTATTTTTTCGGCACTTTGTCAAGGTCAATTACAAGGCCGTCGGCAAGTTCGCCGTTGGCAACGGATACGCCGCCTGCACCATAGTCGTTGCAGCGTTTAATCATCGGCGTAACTTCCGGGTTGCGGAACAAACGCTGAATTTTGCGTTCTGTCGGCGGGTTGCCCTTCTGTACTTCCGCACCGCAGCTTGCAAGCGAATCAACGGTATGTTCCTTAGAAGAACCCGTTGCGCCGCCGCAGCCGTCACGTCCGGTTCTGCCGCCGAGCAGCACTAAAAGGTCGCCCGGTTCAGGCACTTCGCGTTTTACAAGGTTACGCGGAACAGCACCTACAACAGCGCCTACTTCCATGCGTTTTGCCACGAATTTATCGTGATAGTATTCCTGTACATGGCCGGTTGCCAGGCCAATCTGGTTGCCGTAAGAGCTGTAGCCAGCTGCCGCGCCGATAGTAATTTTGCGCTGCGGCAGTTTGCCGGGCAGAGTATCTTCCACAGGTACGCGCGGGTCGGCAGCGCCGGTTACGCGCATTGCCTGATATACATAGGCACGGCCGGAAAGCGGGTCGCGGATAGCACCGCCGAGGCAGGTTGCCGCACCGCCGAACGGTTCAATTTCCGTCGGGTGGTTATGGGTTTCGTTTTTAAACAGCAGCAGCCATTCTTCGGTTTTGCCGTCAACTTCAATAGGCACAACAATGGTGCAGGCGTTAATTTCTTCCGATTCGTCCAAATCGTCCAGCTTGCCTTCGGCACGCAGTTTTTTCATGCCGATAACGGCAATATCCATCAGTGTAACAGGGCGTTTGGTATCGGCGCCGTACACTTCGTCGCGCGCTTCCATATATTTGTCAAGGGCAGCCTGTACCGGCTGGGTGTAAAGCCCCGGCTCAATTTCAACATCTTCAATCTGCGTCATAAAAGTGGTATGGCGGCAGTGGTCAGACCAGTAAGTATCGAGCACTTTAATCTCGGTAATGGTCGGTTCACGGTGTTCTTCGTTAAAATATTTCTGGCACCACAGCAAATCGTCAAGGCTCATGGCAAAGCCGTTGGCAGTGCGGTAAGCCTCCATTTCTTCTTTGGTAAAGGTTAAAAAGCCTTCCACGCTTTTAATTTTCTGCGGTTCTTCGCAGGCCTGCACCAAAGTCTGCGGTTTTTCCCAGGCAGCTTCGCGTGCTTCAATCGGGTTAATGCAGTAAGCCTTAATTTTAGCAAACTCATCATCACTGATTGTGCCGGACAAAATATAAACTTTGGCAGAAGATACCAGCGGGCGTTCTTTCTGCGTAATAAGCTGAATGCACTGAGCAGCAAAGTCTTCCCTCTGATTATACTGGCCCGGCAAAAATTCTACCGCAAAAGCACGGCAGCCTGCAGGTACTTCCAGTTCTTCTTCAACGGTATCAACCGGCGGTTCGGAAAGCACCAGCGCTTTGGCTGCGGCAAATTCCTCATCCGTTACGCCCATAACATCATAGCGGTTAATAACACGGATACCGGTTAAGCCTTTCATACCGAGGTTGGTTTGCAAATCAGCCAAAAGGCCTCTTGCTTCAACGGCAAAAGCTTCTTTCTTTTCTACAAAAATGCGTCTGATTTCGTCCATTAAATCAGCCTCCCTGCTCAATTTTCAATAGTACTCGTTAATATAATTACGGCATTTGGTAAACAACGCCTGCAAAAAACCGCTTTTGCGCGGATTATGAACTTTAATTTTTCCGGCACGCACCAGTTCTTCAAAGCTGAAAGTGCCGAAATACAGCTGCGTAAAGGCTGCGCTGTCCATTGCAATTTCTTCGCTTTCAATGGTGCTGGCCTGAGTTAACGCGCCGTTTTGGGCAGTTATTTTTAAAAGCCCGTTATTCAGCGGCAAAAATTTGTCGGTAATTAAAAGCACCGCTTCGCCGCTCACATTCTGCGGCACCGGCAAAAGCTCCAGCGCTTTGCGGATATTAATGCAGCGCGCCATCATAAACGGTTTTAAACTGCCGCTGTATGTACTTCCGGCAAAATCAAGATACGCCAGATTGCCGGGTTCTGCCAGCCACTCAAAATTAGCGGCATCACTTAAATGCCCTGCTGCATAACGCAAAAGCGCCGTTTGTGCCTCATGGCTGAGCATAAGCAGCTCCTGCACTTTAAAAGTGCCCGCATCAAGCGAATACAGCATATAACCGGCAGGGGTAGCATCTTCAAAAGCTATGGCAAGCATTACTTTTTCGGCTTTATAGCCGTTTAAAAGCTCCTGCCATTTTGCCCTGCTGCGTACTGCCATGCCGTTTAACTCCTGCCCGCAGGCTTCGTAAACAGCGGCAAGCTCATCCAAGCCTTCTGTAATATCTGCACAGCGGGTTATTTTTATATTATGCACCGGCGGCAGTTTTTTAAGTTCTGCCAGCGGCATCTGGTAATAATGGCGGTAATAGCAGTAATCAAAGCCATAGGGCTTATAAATTGCCGGGTTAATGGGCATTAAAAGCGCAAAAGCCGCTCCCTGCGCACGCAGAACGGTAAACGCCGTTTCCAGCAGCGGGCGCGTAAGGTGCTGCCCGCGGTATTCCGGCGCAGTTGCCACGCCTACAATATACGGCAGGCGCAGTATTTGCCCACGCAGCGTAATTGCATACGGGTTCAAATGCAGCATGCACGCTAATTTATCGCCGTCAAACCCGCCTATAATGGTGTTTTGCTTTAAACAGTACTCGCTAAAATACCATTCGTAAAACGGGTCGCCCTTTTTTTCAAAGCAGTAATCCCATAATTCTGCCGCCTGCGGCAAAAAAGCAGAGTTTAAAAGCCTGAAATCCATACAAACCTCTGTTATTTAAAAATAGTGGAATATTTTTTTACCATAAATTCCGGTTTATACGATTCTTTTGCCATGCGCAGGCCTTCATGCCCCATATCTTCCTCGCGGTTAAGATAGGTAACATCGCCCCACGCATTTTTGGCAAAATCACGGTTAATAACGGCATAAAGCCCGCGTATTTCCGGATTGGCCTTTTCTACATGCAAAACGGCAGTATCGTCATTAATTTTTTCGCCAAAGCTGAAGGCTTCAACCTTGCCGTCAATGCGGATAACGCCGCCGCGCAGCTTTAAGGCTTCAAAATTATCAAGCGCTTCGTGGATAGCACATTTTTCGCATACCAGCGAAGGGTCGTCAGACATGCGGCGCTCGCACCACATATCGCCAAAAGCAAGGCATTCTTCAATATTGCTTCTGTTCATTTCTTCGTAAACATAATCTGGATGCTCTTTTACAAAAGCATTGCAGTGGTTCTTTTTGCCGTGGTATTTGCGCCCGGCAAGCGTTGCCAGGTTCTGCTGCAAATACACATAGTCCCAGTTATCACGGTCATCGGTAATTTCCAAATCAGGGAACGCCTTTAACAGCCTTTCCCTGCCGTCATCATAAATGCCGTGTATTTCAAACGGTTTGCCGTTATGGTATTCTTTAATTTCTTTCATTAATAAAGGCAAATCTTCGTCTTTGCCGCCAAACGGCTGTAAAAAGAAGTCAACATCATTTCTTTTTACTTTCAGCACTAAAAAGCCATGCGCTTCAGTCCAAAAAATATCATAGCAGGTCTGCCACATAAACAAATTGCCGAAAGCACATTCAGAGCCGCGGTAATAAGGGCGCGACATGTAGCTTTCAAACAATGCCTTATCGGCAACGGAAATCTCTTTAAGTTCTAAAATAAAATGACCCCCAATTTCTTCTTATTAAATTATTATACCATATTGAGTGAAACTTTCTCAAAGTTTCTGTCACATTATTTATAAAATTCGCTGAAATAAACAAAAAACCTGCCGCATTTTTACGGCAGGCTGTATTTGTTTATTATTTTCTGTGATGTGCGTTGTAGCAGTCACGGCAGTAAACCGGACGGTCTTCGGAAGGTTTGAACGGAACTTCGGTTTCTTTGCCGCATTCAGCGCAAACCGCCGGATACATCTGGCGTTCCGGACGCTCGCTTACAATGCCAAGACGCTGTTTGCGTGCCTGACGGCATGCAGGGCAGCGGCCCGGTTCGTTGGTAAAGCCTTTGGATTCATAAAATTCCTGTTCGGAAGCGGAAAACACAAATTCTTTGCCACATTCCTTGCATACTAAAGTTTTGTCTTCTTTCATTGCTTATCAGCTCCTTACATTAATCATACCCCATGAGGACTTCATAGATTTGCCACGGCTTCGATAAAAATGCAAGCAGCATTAAAAAGAAGATATGAACCCTATATGAACCGGCTGAGATATACTATTTAAAGTATATCTTTTTAAAATACAAATGTCAATATATCATGGCTGTTTTTTACATTATTCTAATAAAATTTAACGCAAATAATATGTTTCATTTGTACATTCAAGTACAGTATTGTAGCCGCGCCATTTTGCCAGTGTGGTTGTACTACAGTTGCCAACGCTGAAATTCCATATTTTGTTTAAATCCACGCCCAAAAACAGGCACAGCAGCACGCGGATAATGCCGCCGTGCGAAACAACGGCAATATCTTTTTCGTCCATTTCCGCAAGGCAGCGTTTAAAAAACGGCTCTACGCGTGCGGCAACATCCGTAAAATTCTCGCCGCCCGGCACATGGCACAGCGCCGGATTTTTAAAGAATTCGTCAATCTGCCCAAGGCCGGCATCATTAATCTGGTTATAGGTAAGCCCTTCCCACTCGCCAAAAGCAATTTCCTTAATATCTTCAACCGGCTGCACTTCAAGCCCATGTACAGCCGCCAGCGGTGCCGCCGTCTGCCGTGCGCGCGTTAAACTGCTGCTGTATACGGCATCAAGGCGGATAGTTTTAAAATGCTCTGCCAAAAGTTCAGCCTGCGCCAGTCCTTTTTCGTTCAGTTCAATATCGGTTTGCCCCTGAAAGCGGAAACTTTTGTTGGAATCGGTTTCCCCATGCCTGATTAAATATAGCCTGCCCATTATTTTGCCCCCTGTTTGCCTGCCTTAATTTCTTCTGCGTGCGAAAATTCTTTTACCTCAACGTGTACGCCTGCTTCGGCAAAAGTTTCCATTTCCTTATAAGCCTTAATACCTGCGTCCAAAAGGCTGAGCGCAAGTATTGCACCTTCGCCGCGGCATATTTTAATATCAAGCCTCAGCGGCGCGGAAAGCCCCAATTTTTGCAGCAGTTCTTCCATGCCCGCTTCTGCGGATACATGCCCGGCAAAAACATAATCTGCCGCAGCGGCATTATATTTTACTGCCGCAAGTGCTGCAAGGCAGGATGCTGCGCCGTCAAGCATTACCGGCACTTTTAAAGCCGCTGCCTGCAAAACTGCACCTGCCATAGCGGCAATGGTTCTGCTGCCAAGCTGATTTAAAAAATCATAGCCGTCAGCTTTAAAGTTTTCTTTATTATATTGCGGCACGCTGCTGTCAACGCAGCCAAGTGCCAGCACCTGCTGGCCGCCGTTTGTTCCTATTGCTTCTTTTGCCAGAAGCGCACCTTCAAGCAGTGCTTCTTCAATGCTTTCAGACGTTACCAAAAAAGTCTGGCTCTTAACGCCGGAATTTTCCGCAAGCACGCAGGCAGGTTTCGTGCCCTGCATATATTCTGCCGCTGTAACGGCGTCGTCAGTCCAGAAAAGCACTGTTTTACAAGGAAAATTTACGTCATTTTTATCTGCGCTGCCGTAAATTGCCGCATAGCGCGTAGCCATTTCTTCAAGCTTTGCCAGTGAACCGACCGGTTTAATTAAATTATCAAAACGCTCCTGCGCTTTTGCCGCCAGCGTTTTATCAACAGGCTGCACCGTGCCAGCCAAAACATCTATTTCCATTTTGCACCATCCTTAAAACAAACTAAATATGCTGTGGTAAGTATAAAAGCCAAGCACCAAAAAGCGCCCGCCAATTATCAGCGTAAGCAGGTACAGCACGTTGCCGCACTCCGTCAGCGCGCCGTAGGTGTCGCCCGTCAGCCCGCCCAGCTGGCTTTGCAAAAATTTGGCAATGCCAAATACCAGCACAAAAGTAACTGCCATCACAAGCAGGTAATGCACGCCGCACAGCGCCGTTATGCCAATGCCAAGCGCCAGCGCAATAACCGTGTAGCTTTTTTTAGCGTACATGGTAAACATATGCCCGATGCCGGTTTTGCGCGCGTAGGGAAAGTTGACGATAAAAATTACCATAAAAGTACGCGTTGCCACGCTCATGGCAATCAGCGCCGGCGTCAAGAGCTGTGGGTAAATGGCAAGGTACGCCGATACCTTCAGTAAAATAAGCACTATTACAGCCAGCACAGCGTTAGAGCCTACATGGCTGTCCTTCATAATTTCCAGCATGCGCTCGCGGCTGCGCGCCGAAAAAACGCCATCGGAAGTATCCATAAAACCGTCGTACATCAGCCCGCCGGTAATAATAATTTCCGCTAAAATCAAAAGCGCGGCACGCATCAAATCAGGTGCGGCAATCATTACCAAAGCATAATTAACTGCACCCAAAAACGCGCCTATAACCAGCCCCACCAGCGGAAAATACGGAACACTGCGCGAAAAATCTTCGTCACGCCAGTCCGTGCGGTGGCTGAAACGGATGCGCGTTAAAAATTCCAGGCAGGTAATAAAATCACGCATTATGCTCACCTGCGGTTAAGTTTTTGTATAAATCAAGCGCCGACTGCAAAATTACAATGGCCAGCGAAGCGCCTGTGCCTTCGCCGAGGCGCATGCCTGCATCGACAATCGGTTTTAAATTTAAAATTTCCAGCATTTTGGCGTGTGAAATTTCCGCCGATAAATGCGAGCAGAACATATAATCAGCGCAGGCAGGCTCTATGCCGTAAGCAAGCAGTGCCGCTGCCGTTGCGTTCACGCCGTCAACCATGGTCGGTACGCGGCGGCGTGCACCTTCAATAATCATACCGGCAAGCCCGGCGTGGTCATAACCGCCAACTTTGCATAAAATATCCATGGCATTGCCCAGCTCTGGCTTGTTTACTGTTAAACCGTCCGCAACAACCTGGCGTTTAACCTTCATGCGTTCATCGTTAATGCCGGTGCCGCGCCCAACGGTCAGCTCCGGTGCAAGGCCTGTAAATGCCGATACAATAGCCGCGGTGGAGGTTGTATTGCCGATGCCCATTTCTGCCGTTACAAGCATATTATAGCCTTTATCAATGCACTCACCGGCAACCTTCATGCCGCGTTCCAATGCCATTTCGGCCTGCCCGCGCGTCATGGCCGGGCCTTTGGTAAAATCTTCCGTGCCCCAGGCAACCTTTTCATTGCGCACTTTCGGCAAATGGCTCAAATCAAAAGTTGTGCCCATGTCAACAACAAACACATCCGCACCGGCGTGGCGCGCCATTACGTTGGCACCGGCAGTGCCGCGCATATAGCCGTTAATCATCTGCATGGTAACTTCCTGCGGATAAGCGCTGACGCCGTATTTGGCAATGCCGTGGTCGCCGCACATTAAAAGCATGGCGCTTTTTATTTTGCCTTCAAAATCAGGCGTACCGCAAATAGCGGCGTATTTTTCAACCATTTTTTCAACTTTGCCAAGCTGATACGGAACCTCGTCCACAGCCTGCCAGTTTTTATGCACAATTTCTGCCGCTTCTTTGTTCAGCGGCGAAACTATAATATCCTGCATTTTATTCCTCCTCAAATTTAAAAGCCAGTTTTTTCATATCAACTGCCTGTCCTGCCACGCAGTAAAAGACGCTGTCCGCGGCATCCGCCACCTGCTGGTTCACCCAGCCTGCAATGTCGCGGTATTCGCGTGCCATGGCATTTTCCGGCACAATGCCCGCGCCAACTTCGTTTGTTACAAACACCGTAATTTTGCCGCCTGCTTCAGCAGCTTCAATCAGTTTGGCAATTTCTGCCTTAACAACCTGCGCCTTTTCTTCCGTTGTGCCCTGCGGCGCGTTTTTGCCGTACAATAAATTACTCATGTAAAGCGTAAGGCAGTCAAACAGCACTGCATCAGCTCCCTGCGCAGCTTCGCACAAAACCTCGTGCGCATTATAGGGGGCTTCAAAATTTATCCAGCGCGTCCGGGGGCGGCGCGCTTTATGCAAACGTACACGTTCAGCCATTTCTTCGTCCAGAATTTCGGCGGTAGCAATATAAGCGCATTTCGCGCCGTAATGCAGCACATATTTTTCGGCAAATTCGCTTTTGCCGCTGCGTGCCCCGCCGGTTACCAAAACAATTTTAGCCGGCATACAAAAACTCCTTTCTATAAACAAAAAATCCCCTTTATAACAAAGAGGATATACTTCAAAAACGATATGCAAATACCCGCCTATCCCCCGTAGGCTGTGATATTCGTAACAGGCAGGTCTCCTGGCTCAGGTTCATCGCCGTGCTGCACCTTCCCAAAGCATTGCTTCAGTGACATTTTGCAGACAGCTCGCCATTACAGTAGCGGGACTGCGCCGGATTTACACCGGCTTCCCTATTAAGATTGCGGGGTTAACCGCCTCACCTGTTGATTTTTTCCGTTAAATTATATTCTATGCATTTCAAAAAAATCCTGCTTATGCAGATAAAAAATTAACGGCAGCCGTTAAGCCGCCGTTTAAACGCTTTATAAATTTATTTAAGGCTGTTTTTGTAATCCTCAAGGAACTGGGCAAGGCCTTTATCGGTAAGCGGATGCAGAAGCATCTCTTTTAAAACTTTGGTAGGAATTGTTGCAATATCCGCACCGGCGAGCATAACTTTTTCAACATGCTCCATATTGCGGATGCTGGCGGCAATAATCTGCGTATCGAGATTGTACTGGCGGAAAACCTTAACCATGTTTTCTACAAGCGCCACGCCGTTTTCGCCAATGTCATCCAAACGGCCGATAAACGGGCTTACATAGGTTGCACCGGCACGCGCTGCCATAAGTGCCTGCGGCAGGCTGAACACCAGAGTTACATTGGTTTTAATGCCTTCTTTGGCAAGAATTTTAACGGCTTTTAAGCCTTCGGCAATGCACGGAATTTTTACAACAACCTTGTCGGAAATTTTCATCAGCCTGCGCGCTTCGGCAACCATGCCTTCGCAGTCGGTGCTGATAACTTCGGCGCTTACAGGCCCGTCAACAAGGCTGCAAATTTCGGGAATAACTTCGGCCTGAGTTCTGCCGCTTTTGGCAATCAGGCTGGGGTTGGTGGTAACGCCGTATACAACGCCCAGTGCTGCCATTTCTGCAATTTCCGCTACATTGGCGGTATCCATAAAAATCTTCACAATTCATACCTCTTTCATATTGTAATTTTTGTTAATAAATTTATTAATATGAATCACCTGTTTAAACGCCAATTAAGGAACGTAGATTTTGCTCATTATTAAAGCGCAAAATCTGCATAGCTTCGCTGGCACATTTATCGGCTTTGCTTTCAGCCTGTCACTAAATGGCGACTCACTTAAAACAGTACCGTCTGGTCGCTTCCGGGAGGTAAAAAAACATCATGCCCCCTGCCCTTGCGGTTTTTATTATTTACCCAGGTGCCGCATTTCGGGCACTGCATTTCTGCCGCAGGCAAAGCCCATGCAAGCTGCCTGCCGCATTTTGGGCAAATAAAAAGCACCTGCATATTTGCTCCGGGCTGATATTTTTTCATACTCCGTCAACTCCTTTGCGGCCTTACCTGTTTATTATACACTATCGCAGAATTTTTTGCAGATTTTGTTGCAAGTTTTATGGACAAACAACGTAAAATTTTATATGCTATTATTAAATAAAGTTTAAAAGGTGGTTACACTATGTCACTGCAAAAAGAATTTGAAGCGCTTGGCTGTTGGAGCGCACCGACCGAAGAAGAACACATCAGCGTTTACGGGCTTGATTTTGATAACTGCTATATTATTTTTACCGACCTTGACGGCAAAACACCGGTTGACGCAAAAGCGCCAGTTGTTGCTGCCTGCTACGATGACCGAGATGCTTTTATGTGGGGCAAGGAACTGAAAGATTTTGCTGCTTTAAAAGCGCTGCGCGCCGCCCACACGGATGATAATGATTTTATTGCTGCCGTTGAAAATTATACGCTGCCGAAGGAATGAAAATTTAGAATTACACAGCATAATATAACTAAAACATCAAATTAATAATCTAACTGACAGTCAAAACATTTATTTATCAGGCAACAAATTATATCTGCCATCCGGTTATTTTTAATTTATCAATACAAATAAAAAGAGCTGCCTGGCTGCCAACTCAAAAATTTTCCGCAATAATTTTAGTATCATAACAGTTCAAAGCACTTATTCACTACGTTCAAAAAGTGTTTTGAACTGTTATTTTTTATTAAATATTGCAATTTTTGAATGTTGACTGCTATGCAGCTCTTTATTATGTTTACGCTTCAGTTAAAATTACGGTTCTATAAGTTTTTTGGTACCGCAATGCTAATATTAAAAATAAAATTACAGTACCCACGCTGGAATATAATACAAACTATCAGCTGCCGGGAGTAAATCATCAATTAAGCACACTATGCCGCCTGCGCCGATGTTTATTTTAGCGTCAGCGCTAACAGGTTCCAGTATCGCAAACGTTTTAACTGCTTTACTGGGGTACGCGCTCTTTTTAACGGCTATTGGGTATGCTGTACCATTCTGCCAGATGATGAGTTCTATCTCCTTGCCGTTAAAATTGCGCAAGTAGTACAGCGGCGGCACTATGCCTTTATTAGCATAACTTTTGTAGATTTCTGTTACAACCCACGTTTCAAAAAATTCACTGCTTGCCGCGCCTGCTTCCAAAGCGTCAGCATTAAGCCAGCGCGTTAAGTATGATGCAATGCCGGTATCAAAAAAGTACAGCTTAGGCGCTTTTACTATATATTTTGCACCCGGCGGCATAAAGGGCTGCAACAAATAAATTATTCCTGCAGCTTCTAATGTCTTTATCCATTGCTTTGCCGTCGGTGCAGATATTTCTGCTGCTTTGGCAAGTTCTGCATAGTTTATCATTTTGCCTGTCTGCCCGGCAGCGGCACATAAAAAGCGGAAGAATACCATTTCATCATTTATCTGCAAAAGCTTCATTACATCACGCTGTAAAAAGGTCTGTACATAGCTTGCATAATAGCTTTGCCAGTCCTGCTCACCACCGTTGTACATGGCGGGCATACTGCCCTGCCAGATAAGTTTATAAATTTCTTTCAGGCTCTGCTTTTTAGCATGGTTCATGCGGTTAAACAGACTGTTGACTTCCGGCAGGAAAGGCTCAGTATTATCAGTACTGTTAATTTCATTAGCACTTAACCCTTGCAAGTCGATAATGCCTACTCTGCCTGCAAGGCTTTCGGTTACGCCTTGCATTAACGGCAGACGCTGCGAGCCGGTCAGCCAAATGTCGCCGTTATGTGCTCCGTTATCGGCATACATTTTAATGTAGCTTAACAGCTGCGGCGCGTACTGAATTTCGTCAACTAATAGCGGCGGCGTATAACGCTGCAAAAACAGCGCCGGGTCGCTAAGCGCCAAACTGCGCACTGCCAAATCATCCAGCGTAACGTAAGTGCGCCCGGTGCCCTGCGCCAAATGCTTAAGCAAAGTGGTTTTGCCAACCTGCCGTGCGCCCGTCAAAAGCAGCACCTTAAACTGATTTGATATTCTGTTTATCGTTTCCTCAATATTGCGTGTGATGTACATGTTATTCCTATTCAAATTAAATAAACAATAAAGCTTTTAACTTCATATTTTCAACTTTCCTTCTAAAAAACTTTGGTAATCATCACAAATCTTTTGTACATCACTGCCAAAAGTTATCTGCCTTCCCTTATGCAGCCATAGTATTTTACTGCACATACTACGCACCTGATTCAGCGAATGCGATACTAATATCGTTGTTGCTCCGCTGTTGATTATCTCTTTCATCTTTGCTTCACTCTTTTTGCGGAATGCGCCGTCACCGACACTCAATACTTCATCAAGTATCAAAATATCAGGCTTCACAAGCGACGCTATTGAAAACGCCAAACGTGATTTCATGCCACTGGATAACTGCTTAAATGGCCTGTCCTCAAATTCTTTCAGTTCCGCAAAATCTATTATCTGCTCGTAAGTTTCATCCATAAACCTGCGGGTATAACCAAGCATAGCGCCACGCAGATATGCGTTTTCTTTTACCGTTAAATCTCCGTCAAAACCACTGCCAAGCTCTAAAAGCGCTGCTATTGTGCCGTGTCTTGTAATACTTCCTTCAGATGGCCTCATAATACCAGATACTGCTTTTAAAAGCGTAGATTTGCCCGCACCGTTAGTACCGATTATCCCCAGCATATCGCCTTCGTTAAGACTAAAAGTAATATTGCGGTTTGCCCAAAATTCTTTAACGTGGTAATCGCCTTTTAACCTGCGTACAACATATTCTTTTAGGCCTATGCTTTTAAAATCACCGGTAATATATTTTATTGATACGTTTTTAACCTGTAATATTTCTTTCATCAGTTAACCTTATACATAATATAAAAATTTGTAGTTATACTTTTTATATACCCAGCAGCCAATACCAAACAGCAGCAAAGCATAACCTACCAAAAGCAGATGTAAACGTAAATCAGGTATGGCATTATACAAAACAATACTTCTAAAATATGTTATACATACAAATATCGGATTGCAATAAAACAAAGCCTGCAAATGCTGCGGCAAAATATCTATACTGTAAAAAATTGCAGAACCGTATGCCACAATTTGTGTAAATAAACGGTAAAGGTATTGGACATCCCTGAAAAATATAAATAATGCAGAAAGTATTAACCCCATGCCTAAATTAAAAAGTATCAGGCAGATTATTGGGTAAGCTAAAAATAAAAACTTCCAGGTAAAACTAATACCCTCAAAAGCTACAAAGCAAAAATAAATAAGCAAAATAATACTAAAATTGATAAGCGCCGATACGTTTTTAGAGAATAAAAACAAATACTTCGGCACATTTATTTTGGTAAAGATTGAAGAATTACTTACCAAAGCCAACATACCTTCATTAGTAGCTTCTAAAAAATAACTGTAAATTACCTGCCCGCTGAACAAATAAATAATATAATGCTCAATACTGCGTCCAAAAAAATTGCCAAATATAACCGCAATAACACTAAGCATTAGTAATGGAGATAGCACACTCCACACCATACCAAGGATAGTACGCTTATAGCGCTTTTTATAATCCCTTTTTATAAGTTCTTCAAATAAAAACTTATATTTTAAATAACGTTCAAACATTTGCATCACTTAAATTATTAATAATCCTTCTGCCAATAGATTCATAAATTACAGGATATTTTCCTATCTTATTAATATCATAGCAATTCCTGCCATCAAAAATTATTACTTTCTTCATCATTGCAAAATCAGCATATTTTAAATTTTTAATCTCATCCCACTCGGTAAAAATAAAACACATATCAGCATTTACAAGTGCCTCCTGCGGAGTTTTACAATAAGTAATTTCATCTTTAAAAACTTTTCTTAAATTATTTTCTCCAACTGGGTCATAAACTTTTACATCTGCACCATCATCCAAAAATATTGGTATGCTTACCAAAGAAGGCGCATCACGCAAATCATCAGTACCTGGCTTAAATGTTGCACCTAAAACTGATATTTTTAAACCTTCAAAACTATCATAATATTTTCGTGCTTTTTTTATTAATAAAAGCTTTTGCTGTTCATTTACTTCTATTGCGGCTTTTATAGTTTTTAATTCCTTATCATAAAATGAACTCATCCAATGCAACGCTTTGGTATCTTTTGGAAAACAGCTTCCACCATATCCTACTCCTGCTTGCAAAAATTTTTCGCCAATTCGTTTATCAAAACCCATTCCTGTCGCAACATCACCAATATCTGCACCTACAAGTTCACATAAATTGGCAATTTCATTAATATAAGAAATCTTAAGTGCCAAAAAATCATTGGATGCATATTTTATCATTTCGGCGCTTTGCGGATTTACAAATAATTTAGGGGAGTCAAATTTTTGATACACTTCTTCCATTTGCTTTTTAGCATAATCATCGGCTATACCGATAACTATACGTGAAGCATGCAAGGTATCATGTACAGCGGTCCCTTGCGATAAAAATTCCGGGTTAGATACAACTGAAAATTTCGCTTCATCTTGTTTATGTTCAGCTAAATATTTACTAATTTTAGCATTTGTGCCAACAGGAACAGTTGATTTTATTACAACAGTACACCTATGCTTTACTGTTACTGCCAAATCTTTGACAACATTCCACACAAATTTTAAATTAGCACTGCCGTCCTGTTTTTCAGGTGTACCAACACAAATAAAAACACAGTCACTTTCAGAATAAGCTTTTTTACCATCAGACACATAGCTTATCCTTCCTGCATTTTTTCTTATTAACTCAGGTAATCCGTCTTCAAATATTGTTGGTATACCCTGCTTTAAATTTTTTATTTTTTCTTCGTCTATGTCTATACAAGTTACGCTATGCCCTTTTTCAGCAAAGCAAACAGCTGTTACCAGACCAACGTAACCCGTGCCTACTATGATTAATTGCATACCTTATTTTCCTTCTCAGCAATTACATTACTTACAAAATACTCCACGTGTTATTCTAAACTTTATTATATTCTCATCTAAAATATGCCCTTTATCTATAATAAGCGCTTCTTTTAACGAGTCTGTATACTCTTCCTTAATAATACTGTCAATATATTTACTGAATTGTTTGCTTAAATTTTTTGTTACACTTATAGGATACATTGCCGGAGTATTATCTACAGCATAATGAATAACATCATCTACAACATAAACAGGATTATCTATAGTTGTTGGATGAGACGTTTCTATTTCCAAATACGGATCACAACTTACATCAATAATTAAAGTTCCTTTTTTAAACTTTTTCAAATCAGATTTATAAATCAAACGATCTTTTCTATTAGTATCCCACATGACACAATTTACTAAAACATCATAATTAAACATGTTCTTCTTAAATTGTTCTTCGTTTTTTCTGGCATATATGTCAACCTCAGCACCTAACCCAGCAAGCACTCTAAAAGCCCCTTTGGCAGTTTGGCCATTCCCAATAATAGCTACTTTACTATCATAAGGTAACTTTCCGCTAAATCTAAAAGCTTGTAGCACAGCAGCTTCTCCTGCAATTTCCCTATTGCGGTAAAAAATATATCTGCCATTTTCAAATATTTCTTCCCATGCAATTACAGAATGTCCACCTTCAAGTACTGCTGAAGTAAAATCTATATTTTGAACTGCATGTGCCCAACCAATCAATAACTTAGGACCTTTTACATCATCAAAATAATCTGCATCACCAAGCTTTACATCTACAATGACATCACAATTTAAGACTTCCTGTCTTGTTACAATATTTACGCCATATTTTAAATATTCTTCGTCAGAATATCCTACTGATTCTCCATATCCTTTTTCAAAATATAAATTTTGTCTGTTTTTGATATTATTTAAATCATCTGGCAGTAAAGCACGTCTTCGTTCATTATTTTTATGACTTATAACAAATCCTATTGTTTTCATACTTAGTACCTCCATTATTAAAATATAAAATTACTCAATATTCTTTATAATTTCATATTTTATTGAATGTTTCTCCATATACTTTTGCAAATAATAGTTTTCTTCTGTAATAACTTGAAGATTAACATGTTTCAAATTATTACTAAAGCCAAATACATCTTCCCCCATAAATCCAATGCTTTTTGGTAAATAAACTTTTTCTAATGAAACACAATCAAAAAAAGCATGTCTATCAATATGTATAGTTCCTTTAGGTATTACTATATTTGTTAAATTTTTATTGTAATTAAATGCATTTTTCTCTATAATTTTTAAATTTTGTGGTAATACTATATGTTTAATATTGGTACATTGATAAAAAGCTTCTCGCCCAATATTAACTACGCTATCTGGTACTATCACAGAAGATATTTTTGTATTTTTTGAAAATGCAAATGGTCTAATTCGTAATATTGGTATTCCTTCATAATTATCAGGCAAAATTAATTCTTGATCACTGCCAATATAACCTTCAATTTCAGCAATATTATCACGTCGTATTCTTATTTTATATCCATCTTTATTTACAATTTCTCCTTCATTAAATTGCTGTTCATTTTGAAAAGTTGTACCAAACACATTATCCACAGATTTTACTAAAGCTGCTTCAAATTGCCCACTTTTAAAGAAAACTATATCATCACGAGAAATATTCTTCCTCATCCAATCATCTAATTCTTCCCTACTATTAATTAATAAAGCATTATTCTTACCTTCGTCGCATAATGCTTTATATGTAAATTTGCTGTCACCTGCAAATAAAATAATTGTATCAATATCTAGTTTAGCTAAATCATGTCCTAACTTTTCATGTAATTCTGCTGATGATGTACCCAATTTATCAATATGACCTGTTATAAAAATTTTCTTTCCTTTGGGTTTAGGCATTTCAGTTAGTGTAATAGCTGAACCTAAAACCGTTTTAGGTTCAGCGTTGAACGCATCAACCATAATATGAAAACCGCCAACATTAATAAAATTTTGCCTCATACCACTAGGTTGGTAAGCTTCTATTGCTTTAACAATGTTTTCTATCGGTATACCTGCGACATCTCCTGCTGCAATAGCAAAAAGCGCATTCATAGCATTATACTTACCAAATAATTTTAAATTAACATCAAAATATTTATTTGTAATATTACAAACAGCCGTAAACTTCAATCCATCATAAGTCATATTTATATCTTTTGCATAATAATCAGCATTACTATTATTTATTGAGCATGTAATTAATTTATGAGTGTACTTAGCATTACGAAGAATATCATCATCATAATTTACAATAACTGTAGCGTCTTTTTTTGCACATCTTTCTAAACTACTTTTATCATAAAAAATATTTTCTTTTGTAATATATGTATTTAAATGGGAATCGCCGATATTTGTTAAAATTACAATATCTGGATTTAATACTAATGCTGAACTTTCAATATAACCAGGTTGAACTCCACCAACTTCTTGTATCCACCATTTATAATCAGATTTTAATTTTTGTATATTTCTTAAAATAGCGCCATGGCTATTTGCCATACTATGACCAGTTAAAGTATTAAAATTACTACTAAATACTGTATTTATTAATCCTGTTGTTGTAGTTTTACCAACACTGCCAGTAATTGTCACTAATTTAGTGTTAAAAAATTTTAATTTCCAACGCTCGAAATTTTGTACACATTGTAATGGATCCTCAACTGCAATAACATTTTCTTGCAAAAATTCCTTTTTATCTTCATAATTACAAAAAATAGCCAAAGCACCTTTTTTTAGTGCTTCATTTATAATTGCCTTAGAATCATACCATCCTGCACTTACAATAACATCTTCATGTGTACAATATTGTGATTGTGTAAGAACTCTTTTATATTTTAAAGAGTCATTTACTTGTACTGGTAATTTTATTTCCATAATTCTTGCTAATTGTCCTAAAGTAAAATCTTGTTTAGTTTCTGGTAATACTAAATACTCGCCAAACTTCTCATCCCATTCACGAGAATAAGAATTATACCCACCACCTGGATAAAAAGTTAATTCACCAACATATATTTTCCCTTTGACATCATAAAAATCAACTCGAACAAAAGGAAAAGGTGCTGCTAATTTTTCTGCTAATTTTATCATTTCTTTAATACTATCTATATCTTCACATTGTCCTTCATGGTAATAACTATTTGGAGAAGGTTTTATACAGTTGAAATTCATATCATAATTAATATATTTTGTTTTAGTTTGCCTGTCTTTACATACAAGAAAATGTCTGCACTTACCGTTGTAACAATAAAATTTATAATCGTTAATCCCACCGGAACCTGTATCCAAAAATTCTTCTACAACAATTTTAGGTGTAACATTCCAATATGCGCTACAATAAGAGCAACAAAGATTGTTTTTCTTTAACAACCACGTAGCCATTACAGTTTTAGCTTTATCAATATCCAGCTTTGTTTTATCTGTTACTAATAAAATATGCCTTGCATCACTCTGAACATTTGACTTCAATACAAATTTATTAGGCAATGCATCAAAATCAATATCATTTTCATTATCATATGCGCCATAATTTGGAACAGTATACCCCTTACCTAATTGCTCATCAATATAATTTTTAAATTCTGCCTTATCGACACAGCGCGGCATAGCAGGATTCATATAATTTAATTTGAGCCATTGTATTTTTTGATTAAATGTTTTAGGGTTATCCAAATCCAAATAATAACCAACTTTGCTGTAAAATATTTTTTTCAATTCACAAGCGCGTTCTTTTTTTGTAAGTGCTCTTGCGTTAAGATATTCAACACTGTATCCTGAATATAATGCTTTACTTGTAAACAAGTTACGTTCTTCAGGTTTAATTTTTATTCCAGAAATAGTGTCGCCTTTGCCTCTGCCATTAGCTAAACCATTCAGTCTTGACACAAAACGCCTAAGCCACGGAAATCTAGAAAAAATACGTCTCAATAAATTCTTTATAAATTCCTTCACAAAATACACTCTCCTATTTTTATAATGTTCAAACATCACACCAAATTTACATCGCATTTTTCAAAGGCAATTTAACCAATCCTCCAAAATATAAATCTGTTTCAGGCAATCTGTTTCTATCTAATCCACAATTTGGATATAATGTTAACTCACCAAAATATATCTTTCCGTTAATATTATATAAATCAACTCTTACAAATGGGGCTTCACTTTTTGTAGCTAAAATACCAGCTATATCAAACATCTTATCTATGTTTTTAGGTTTAGGTAAAGTAAAATTTGTGGGAGCAATCTTACCAAGCTTGTTATAGCGCTTTAACTTCCAATCTCTATCAAAAAAATAAAATTGTGTATTTCCACTTTCACGTCCAAAGCACAACAAAACACAATCAACCTTTCCATTAAAACAATAAAATTTATAATCAGTTAGCCCTTTACCAATATTATCTTCCAAATATGTTTCTGCAATAATTTGCGGCTTTATATTTTTATATGCCCATTCACGACCTAACCAAAAATAGTTATGGAATAATTTCTTTGAAAGTTGAGTTTTTGCTTTTGTATAATCAAATTTATTTTTATCTTTACATACAACATAACTTCCTGAATCGTGTGTACATTTTAAAACAAACTTATTAGGCAAATTTGTAAAATCAATAGCATCAAAATTATTCCAAATACCTAAGGTTGGTATAATATATTGCGCTCCTATCCATTTCTCAATATGTTTCTTTGCAATATATTTATCAACTAACTCAGGATATATCTTTTTTCTATCATAAATTTTTAACCATTGTATTTTTTCATTTAATGTTAATGGTTTATATAAATTTAATTTTTTACCCATAAAAAAATAATAAATAATTTTTAAATATAATTTATCATTAATAAAATTCAATAACTCATGCTTGCCAAGCCAAGAAATAACTCTGCCTATAAACAAACGCATATTTATCACCATAATAATTTAAAATTTAAAAATATTTAATAAAATTTTCGGCAAATACTGTTTAATTTTAAATGTAAAATATAATTTATCCATAAGAAAGAAATTATATTTTTTTACTGCCTGCAACATGCAATATAAATATAAATCTAAAATATATAACTGTTTATAATCATTAATGCCTAAATTTTTAAAACCTTCATTATTCATAAAATGCATTAAATTAAACTTTACTTCTTTATTTTTTATAGAATTAATATTATAAAACGTAGTTTCTAACGCCAATTTTATAAAGCTTTTTTCTGCTAATTGATATATCTTTTCTTTTTCAAGATAGTTTTTCAATTTATTTAATGCTTTATAAAATTCTAATGGCGTTTTTTCATTTCCGGCTTGTAAATTTTTATTAGTACCTTTACGGTAATAAGTTAAAACATCATTAAGCAAAATTATCTTTTGAGCTTTTACAAGTGAAGTAGTTGTAAAATAAATATCATTAGACCGTTTTATATTTTGAAAATATAATCCATTCTTTTTTATAAAATCAGTTCTATAAAATTTATTCCATGGAACAAGCAAAAAAGAATTAAAAATATTATTTGGTATATCTGTTATAGAAAAAGTTTTATTAAAATAAGCTTTAAATTTATCAATTTCATCATTTAAAATTCTTGTTTTTCCCGTTTCACTTTCAAAAGTCACTGCTTTAAATATAGTTATGTCAGTATTAAACTTTTCAGCTTTGTTTAAATTTTTATCTATTAAATCAATACTAAAATAATCGTCACTATCCAAAAATATAATATATTTTCCTGCCGCTCTTTTTATACCTTCATTACGAGCAACAGCAGCCCCTTGGTTTTGTTGTTTTAAAACAATAAATCTATTATCATCTTCAGCATATCTCTTTAATATATTCAAAGAATTATCATTTGAACCATCATCAATACAAATTATTTCGATATTATGATATGTTTGTGATATTATGCTGTTTAAGCATTGCTTTAAATATTTTTCTGCATTGTATACAGGTATTACTATTGATACTTTTGGTTTTTTATTTATCATTTTCTGTTCACTTACCATTAACTATAAATACTTTCTACTACCATACCACGCATACTGTGTAAAATAATACAGGCTTTGCAAAAGATTCATTCTTAAATATTCCCTGTATATTTTCCATCTGTATTTAGCGGCTGTTTTTTTGTTAAATGACCTGCCGCGTTGGTGTACTCTGTACTGCATTAAGCTTTCATTTATGCCTTTAAAGGTTTTGTTCTCTTTAGCTACATCTAGTAAGAATATATAATCTTCGTGATACCATTCACTTTTAAAGTTTTTATCCTTTAAGATTTCCCTTTTGCATACCACACTTGAAAAAATAATGCTGTTTTCTTTTAACAGGTCTTTTAATTTTAGCGTTTCTTTTACGCTGCGCTTTTTTATTGTTTTTCCTGTTTCGTCTATCATCAAGTAGGCGGTATAGGTTATATCTGCGTTACTGTTTTGTAATATTTGTATCTGCTTTTGCAGCTTTTCTTCCCGCCATATATCATCGGCATCTAAAAAAGCTATATACTTTCCTTTGGCGTTTTGTATGCCTGTATTTCTTGCATTGGCAACGCCTTGATTTTCTTTTTGGTTTATTAGTTTTATTTTCGTTTTTCTTTGCTGGTAACTTTTTATTATTTCTTCTGTATTATCTGTTGAGCAGTCGTTTACTATCAAAAGTTCCCAGTTTGTATAAGTTTGCTTTAGTACGCTTTCTATAGCTTCTGATATGTATTTTTCGCTATTATAGGCAGGCATTATTATCGAACACAGTTCTGTTTGATATTCAATATGCACCTTTACATTTAATGACAATTTTCATCGTCCTCCATAACAGCATTGTATCGAGCCATACGCTCCAGTTACGTACATACCAGCTGTCAAGCTGTACTCTTTGTTTATAGTCTGTGTCGCTTCTGCCGCTTACCTGCCACATACCTGTTATGCCCGGCTTTACCATCAGGTAGTCATTAATGTATTCACCGTACCGTACCATTTCGTCCCTTATTATCGGGCGCGGGCCTACAAGACTCATTTCTCCTTTCAGTACGTTGAATATCTGCGGCAGTTCGTCTAAACTTGTTTTTCTAAGAAATGCACCGCTTTTTGTTATGCGCGGGTCGTTCTTTAATTTAAAGTCTTTTTCCCATTTGAACTGCTCCCTGTCAAGAGGACAAATAAAAAAATAATTAGATTAACTTAAAT
>ENA-OPUE01000547-OPUE01000547.1-human-gut-metagenome-genome-assembly--contig:-NODE-547-length-29750-cov-4.509042_pt1 | contig 29750 bp, 32 predicted proteins | sample MGYA00241466_ERZ501924 | MGnify/ENA primary metagenome ERZ501924 (study PRJEB25962, sample SAMEA2042223) | human gut metagenome | biome: human gut; feature: human-associated habitat; material: faeces...
GTTACATGTTACATGTTACATTAAGCGTTCGTGCAATTCACGGAAGGGGGTGAAAAAATAGGCCAAAGAATAGTATATATAAATAATATATTATTTATATATACTATTCTTTGAGCACGACAATGCCCAAGTGGATTTCTCTTAACGTAACATGTAACATGTAACATTGTAACATTGTAACATGATGGGCTTCCTCTCTTCTCCCCATTTGTCCGCTCTGCACAAAGAATAGATTGTAAAGATAGTTTCGAGCGAAAGCAGGATGTTCACATAGCTTTGCTATGTGCCAATTTTGCTGCGATGAAAAAAAAGTTGGAAAATATTTGTGATTTTGTTTGGTGGTATGAAATATTCTTCGTACCTTTGCATCATCGATTGAGACCTACGGAACGATTCCATAGAGGGTCCGCGACGGGCCACTCTTACGACGGGGGCGAAGGATAAACAACTATCGGCGCCGGTCCTAAGCTACCATCGGCAAGGTCTCTGTTTTCGAGCAAGGCCCTCGCTCCTGAGCGAGCAAAGAAAGAGAAAGCCAGGAGAGCAAAAGAGAGGGCCAAGAGAGAGTTAAAACCCAATTTTCAACACCTTAAAACCTTAAAAGTTGTGATTAATTACAGTATCACGGCACGAGCCGTCAACCCGAATCTCTTCGAGATCAACCAGGCCAAGACGCGTATCAACCAGGCCAAGGCCGAGGGCAAGCAGCCCGACCCCAAGGACGAGGCACTCGTCGAGACCGTCGTCACCAACTACTTCGCCACGGCACAGTACACCGAGGTGATGACCATCGAGAAGTTTGCCCGCCACATCGCCGACCACGGCACGACCTACTCCCGCGCCGACATCATGGCGATCCTCTACATGGCAGTCGACTGCATGCGCGAGCAGCTGCTGGAGGGCAAGAAGATCCGCCTCGGCGAGCTCGGCGACTTCTCCGTAGCGCTCAGCAGCAAGGGCGCGGAGACGGCGGAGAAGTTCAGCTCGCAGAACATCCAGCGCGTCGCGGTCTGCTGGGAGCCGGGCAGCGAGTTCCGCAACCTCCTCGCCGACGCCGAGTTCAACCTCGTGGCCACGCGTTCGGCCCAGGCAGCCGTCCTCAAGGCCATCAAGGAGGGCAAGACCAACGTCGATATCTCCGCGCCCATCAACCCGGATGGAGACCCCTCCAGCCCTGGAAGCCCCTCCAACCCCGGCGGCACGACGCAGCCGAAGAAGCGCACGCTGACGGTCCGCTCGGCCAACGAGAGCCAGGGTAGCGTCTCGGGCGGCGGCACCTTCGACGAGGGCAGCACGCAGACCGTCCAGGCCACGCCGAAGACCGGCTTCGCCTTCGACAAGTGGAGCGACGGCAGCACGCAGAACCCGCGCACGGTGAAGCTCACCTCCGACCTCACGCTCACGGCCTCCTTCAAGACGGCCACCACGGGCGGCGGAGACCAGGGCGGCGGCACGCTGGGCGATTAACTCACGGGCGGGTCGGCAGGCCTCACGGCCCAACGAGCAGCAGAACGTCTGCTTGTAGCCACGGCTCTTGCAGCCACGTCTGCACCAGTCGCTGACCCTGCCACCCGCCCTGCGCACAGGGGGAGGACGAAGCCCCAGGGCTTCCCACGGGCCACCCGCCCACGGCGCCTACTAAAGGAAATTCGCCATACGATCGGAAAGACCCTTGCCATCTCGCCCTCTCCCTTGACGCCCTGCTGAGGAGGAAAAACAACAAATACAATATTTACAAGGAGATACAACGCTTCGCGGGGACAACACACGCTATGCGTGTAACAAGCCCTCTGCAAGGTAAACAACAAGATACAACAGCTTCGCGGGGACCTAACACACGCTACGCGTGTAACAAGCCTTCTGCAAGGTAAACAACAAGATACAACAGCTTCGCGGGGACATGCGCAGAACTGAGCTTGCTCAAGTTATGCCATGGCGAGAAAGAGTGCCATGAAATGGAACAGCTTCGCGGGGACACATGGCTAAGCGGACAATACTATGCAGGAAATGCGTCAAGTTGTGTGAGCAAGGCGAAGCGTTGTAAATGTTGTTTCTCTACAAGCAACCTTCGGCCTCGAAGAGGCAATGTCCTGGCGAAGCGTTGTTACTTGTTGTAAAGGTTGTTTTAGTTGTTTTCTTAACTCAACCTCATGACATTGAGGATATTGAGTTGATAAAGCAAACTTGGTTGTAAAATATTGTAAAAGTTGTATCGGTTGTCTTCTTAGCATGTCCTAACATTGTCAAAGAAATGAGAGAAAAGACTTCATTTATCAAACCCTTAAACGAAAAGAAAAATCATGGATGAAAAGAAAAGACAGGTATGGCGCTTCGTCATTCAGACCGCCATCTCGATCCTCACGGCCATAGCCACGGCCCTCGGCGTGACGAGTTGCATGGCTGCCGTGTAGCAAGCAGAAATACAGAATTGTTTTAGAAAATGGGATTTTAAGCTAGTTAATTGCTCCCCCGCTAAGATGGGAATCTTGGAGGGGGAGTCTTGGATGGCACCATTCTATCGCGTGAGGCCCATCTTTCGGGCACAATTGGGACAGATGCCCCTGACCAAGTGGGATTCGGAACGGGTGAGGAAGCCTTCGGGAACGGCCACGGACGGGGTGGGGACGTGGTTCAGGCAGATGGTGCGGAGACATTGCTCGCAGAAGAAGTGGACGTGGACGTCCTCGTCGTGGTCGTCGTCGTGGCTCAGACAGAGTTCGTAGCTCGCCACGCCCGTTCCTCCCTCGATGACATGGACGAGGTGGTGGGAGCGAAACAGGGCCATCGTGCGCGAGATGACCGACTTGTCGATAGACAAGAGGGCGGTCTCCAGTTCCTTCATCGTCTTGGGTCCGTCGCCCTTCAAGAGCGCGCTGGCGATCAGCACACGGTTGGCCGTGGGCCGGATGCCGTGGTCTTCCATCAATGCATAGAGAGATTGCTTGTCCATATCCTTGGTTTTGCTTTTCAACTGAGTTTTTCTATCAGGAGGACGCGACGGGTGGAGTCGGTGATGCGCACCCGGTGGTCGATCCTGTTGCCGACGATCCATAGTATCTGGTCTTCCGCGTCGCAGACCACGACCTGATGGCGCTTCTCCCACACGCTCTTCTTCTGGTCGGTAAGGAAGTCGCTGACCAGTTTGCCGCCTTTCATGCCGAGCGGGACGAAGCGGTCGCCCGGTTGCGTGCGGCGTATGATCAAGGGAAACCTCACCTTGTCTGCGTCCAGCGCCACGGTCTCGGGCGAGGTAGGAAGAACGAAGCGGTCGTCCCTCTCGGCCCGCGAGAGCCTGATCGTCACCTCGTTGGCGTAGGAATAGCGTCCCGTTTCGGGAATGCGCATCGGGCGCGGCGCGTCGGCTTCGAGGGGATGGATCGTCAGGCGCCCACGGTCGGAGAGCAACTCGTGGGTGGGGGAGATCCACCGGCTGCCGCTGGAGGCTGCGAGATGGTCGGCGATCTGTCGGATTTGAGACGGATTGAAATGGCGGGGCTGGAGGAAGTAGTAGAGGGCCAGTTCGGCAGAAGGCTCCTGCTGGATCGCCTCGATGGAAAGTTCGGTTGCCTCGGCGTAGTGGGCCAGTTGGGTATCGACGACCTGCTCTATGCCCTCCAGCTCCGCAGCCATCGTCAGGACCGTGTCGCGAAAGGAGGGATTGATCGCCTCGATCATAGGGAGGATCTGCAGGCGGACCTTGTTGCGCTTGACGTCGGCCACGAGGTTGGAGCTGTCCGTGACGTAGGACCGTCCGAGACCGTCGAGGTAGCTGACGAGGTCGGCGCGGCTGACGCACAACAACGGGCGCACCACGTCGCCCTGACGCGGTTTCATGCCCGTCAGCCCATGGATGCCCGTCCCCCTGATGAGGTTGAGGAGGATGGTCTCCACGGAGTCGTCGCGATGATGGGCCACACAGATGGCCTCGGCCCCGATAGCCTCCCGGAGCTGGCGAAAGTAGGCGTAGCGCAGCTGGCGTGCCGCCATTTCGATACTGATGCCATGCAGCTGGGCGTAGGCGCGGGTGTCGAAGTGGGCACGATGGAGCGGGAGGGCCAACTCGTCGCACAACGACTGACAGAAGTCCTCGTCGCGGTCGGCCTCATCGCCACGCAACTGGAAGTTGCAGTGGACGGCCTCCAGGCGGTAGCCCAGGTCGCGCAGCAGCAGCAGCAGGGCCACGCTGTCAGCGCCACCCGACAGGGCGACAAGCTGCAGGCGCGACTTGTCCAGCAGTCGGCGGTCCTCGATATAATGGGCGACAAGCGTCTTCAAACCAGTGGCTTTCATTGTTTCAACCAGCGTTTCTTTTTGCTTCAACCAGCGTTTCTTTTTGCTTCAAAAAACAAGTGTCTTGGCTTCTAACAAGTGTCTTGGCTTCAAAGGGGCCAGTCCTTACTCCACGTAGAGGACGAGGCCCTTGAGATATTCACCCTCGGGATGGTAGATGTTGATGGGGTGGTCGGCGGGCTGGTGCAGCTGGTGGAGGATGCGCACCTTGCGTCCCGCCTGGGCTGCCGCCGTGAACACCGCCTGGCGGAAATGCTCCTTGCTGACCACCTGCGAGCAACTGAAGGTGAAGAGGATGCCACCCTTGCGGATACGCTGAAATCCCTTGACGTTGAGGCGCGTGTAGCCCTTGAGGGCGTTGCGCAGCGCGCCACGGTGCTTGGCGAAGGCGGGCGGGTCGAGGATGATCAGGTCGTACTTGTCGTCGTGGCTGTCGAGATACTTGAAGGCGTCCTCGCAGAAAGCCTCATGGCGATGATCCTCGGGCGGAAAATTGAGCGCCACGTTGGCGTTGGTGAGCTCCACGGCCTTGGCCGAGCTATCGACGGAGTGGACCTGGCTGGCTCCGCCCCGCATCGCATAGACGGAGAAGCCGCCCGTGTAGCAAAACATGTTGAGCACCGTCCTGCCCTTGGCATAATGCTCCAGGAGCGCGCGGTTCTCTCGCTGATCGACGAAGAAGCCGGTCTTCTGTCCGCGAAGCCAATCGACATGGAAGCGAAGCCCGTTCTCCGTGGTCAGGTCCTCGTCGGTGGGGCCGCCCAGGATAAACTCGTTCTCCTGGCCGAGGTTGGCCTTGAAGGGCAGGGTGGTCTCGCTCTTGTAATAGACATGCTCCAGGCGGTCGCCCATCACTTCCTTCAGCGCCTTGGCAATGGCCATGCGGCTGACGTGCATACCGACGCTGTGGGCCTGCATGACGGCCGTCTTGCCATAGCAGTCGATGACCAGTCCGGGGAGGTTGTCGCCCTCGCCGTGTACGAGGCGGTAGGTCGTGTTGACGCCCTGGCTGAAATGTTCGCCACCGAAGGAAGCCTCCTCCGTGCGATAGATGCCGATGGACTGGCGCACCTGCCAGGCCGCGGCGAGGCGGCTCTGCCAGAAGTCGTCGTCGATGGCCACATCGTGGAACGAGAGGATGCGGACGGCAATGGACCCCACCTGGACGTGGCCCACGCCGAGGAAACTGCCGTCGAAGCCTATCACGCGCACCACGTCGCCCTCTTCGAGCCCGTCGTCCATGCGGGCTATGGCACCACTAAACACCCAAGGATGGAAACGGCGCAGCGACTCCTCCTTGCCTTTCTTCAAATATACCGACTTATACATGCTGATCTTCTTCGTCTGTTTTTACAAGTTCATAATCGCCCGTCTGCCGAAGCTCGGTCAACGTCTCATAGAGGTTGATGCAGGTCCAGGCATCGGTGGCGGCGTAGAGCTGCTGCTTGGGGTTGAGCTGGTCGCTCTCCCAGTTGGAAAGCTGCTCGCGCTTGGAGATGCGCTCGTGGAAGATGTTGGCGTAGAGCTTCTGGAGGCTGAGGTCCTTGATGCCGAAGTCGCTCACCATCTTCTGCAGATCAATAAAGCGGCCGGGGGAAAACTTGACGCGATGGTGGAGCATATTCATGTCGTCGCCCAGGGAAAGGCCGATCTTCGGCACGGTCGTGTCCTCCAAGAGATGGATGATACACGAGGGTACGCCCATCTTGTTGAGACGGAAAAGGTAGCACTTGTCCCGCCCGCTCACCTGGAGCAGGGCGACCAAGTGGTGCTGCCCTTTGTGGAAGACGGGGCGCGTCTCCGTATCGACGCCCAGGATGGGCTGGTGGAGAAGTTCCTCTACCGCTTTCTCCGCCTCCTCCTCGCTCGTGACCGTGACGATTTCGCCAGGAAACGTCACGCGCGGAAGCTCAGAAATGGCAGACTTGTCAAACTTGCTGTATATGATTCTCTTCATTGATTCTTATTAGACCGTGCAAAATTAGGAAAAAAGTTTCAAATCTATGGCCGAATTATCCTCCTTTTTTCTTACTTTTGCAGAAATAAACGGGGAAGTGGGGGCTTTCGGGCCACGCATTTCCCAAATAATCAAGCACATAAGCGCGGGAAGCCCCTCTCCACCGAGAGAGGCCGCCCCGTCACTATAAGAACAAACGACAATATGGCTAAAAAGAAAACCGCCACTAAGTCTAAGACTTTCTGGGACGCAATCGGATGCAACAAGATACTCAACGAGACGACCAACTTCGTGCTGGGACTGACCCTGGCCGCCTTGGCCCTGGTGGCGATCATCTCCATGGTCAGCTACTTCAAGACGGGTGCCATCGACCAGAGCATCCTCATGAGCCTGCGTCCAGGGGAGTTGTTGAACCGCAATCGTGAGTTTGCCAACTACTGCGGCAGTCTGGGCGCGCTGACCTCCTATTATCTTATAGGGCGCTGCTTCGGCATCCCTGCCTTTTTGATCCCCGCCTTTCTGTTGCTTTGCAGCCTGCGGATGATGGGCGCCTTCCCGCGGTTGAACCTCCTGAAATGGTTCTTCGGCATGGCGATCATCATGGCGTGGGGCAGCGTCACCTTTGCCAAGTTTCTCTCTCCCCTGATGGGCGAGGAGGTGTTCAATCCGGGCGGCGACCATGGCGCATACGTCTGCCAATGGCTGGAGAACGTGGTGGGCGCGCCGGGCCTTGTCGCCATCCTCCTGGTCGTGGCCATCTCGTTTATGACCTACGTCACCACGGAGACCATCAACGTCATTCGCAAGATGCTCAACCCCATAAACTATCTCTCGCGCAAGGTGAAGTTTACGGTCGAGGAAAACCGCCACCACGACCAGTACGCGCGGGAGGACGACACGGCAGAGAATCCTGTTGGCAGTCCTGCCGAGAGCGAGGATCCGCAAGTCTTTGACGACCCGCAGACGCAAACGGTGGAGTTTCTGGACGACGACCTTCCTGGCAAGGACACCGACGAGCAGCCGCTGAATCCCTCCCACGATCCTGAGACGAAGGACGAGGAAAAAGCTGCCGGCGAGAAGGAGGTGAGCATGCGCGTCGAGATGGCCAAGGGCGACGAGAAGGCCAGCGGGACGACCGTGGCCAGCACGGCAGACCTCTCTACGCCCATCAACCCCCGCGAGCCCTTCGTGTCGTGGAAGTTTCCCACGCTCGGCCTGCTCAAGGAGTATGACAGCGACGCCCGCCCGAGCTTTGCCACCAAGGAGGAGCTGGAGGCCAACAAAAACCGCATCATCAAGGTGCTCGACGACTTCGGCGTGCAGATCAGTTCCATCCGCGCCACCGTCGGCCCGACCATCACGCTCTACGAGATCACGCCGGCCAAGGGCGTGCGCATCGCCAAGATCAAGAACCTGGAGAACGACATCGCCCTCAGTCTGGCTGCCATCGGCATCCGTATCATCGCCCCCATCCCCGGCAAGGGCACGATCGGCATCGAGGTGCCCAACACCACGCCGAGCGTCGTCTCGATGTATAGCATCCTCAACTCCAAGAAATTCCAGGAGACCGACATGGAACTTCCCGTCGCCCTGGGCAAGACCATCTCCAACGAGGTCTTCATGGTTGACCTGGCCAAGATTCCCCACCTGCTCGTGGCGGGTGCCACGGGACAGGGTAAGTCGGTGGGCCTCAACGCCATCATCACCTCGCTCCTCTACAAGAAGCACCCCAACGAGCTCAAGATCGTGCTCGTCGATCCGAAGAAGGTGGAGTTTAGTATCTACAGCCCCATCGCCAACCGATTCATGGCGGCCGTGGAGGAAAACGAGGAGGAGCCCATCATCACCGACGTACAGAAGGTGGTCAATACGCTCAAGGGCCTCTGTGTGCTCATGGACGAGCGCTACGACAGGCTCAAGGCTGCTGGTGCGCGCAACATCAAGGAGTACAACAGGAAGTTTCTCAACCACCACCTCAATCCCGAGGAGGGCCATGAGTACATGCCCTATATCGTGGTCGTGATCGACGAGTTTGGCGACCTCATGCTCACGGCGGGCAAGGAGATAGAGATCCCCATCACCCGCATCGCCCAGCTGGCGCGTGCCGTGGGCATCCACATGATCATCGCCACCCAGCGCCCGACGACGAGTATCATCACGGGCAATATCAAGGCCAACTTCCCGGGCCGCATCGCCTTCCGCGTCGGATCCATGATGGACTCACGCATCATCCTCGACCGGTCGGGAGCCCAGCAGCTGGTGGGTCGCGGCGACATGCTCTACCTCAATGGTGGCGAGCCCGTCCGCGTGCAGTGTGCCTTTGTCGATACGCCCGAGGTGGTCAAGGTGTGCCGCTTCATCGCCGACCAGCCTGGCCCCGTCACGCCGCTGCTCATCCCCGAGCCGGCTGCCGAGGATGCGCCGGGCATCGGGGGCGGATTCGACACCGACAACCTCGACCCGCTCTTTGAGAAGGTGGCACGCTATGTGGTCATCAACCAGCAGGGATCCACGAGCAAGATACAACGTGAGTTTGGCGTCGGCTACAACCGCGCGGGACGCTTGATGGACAAGCTACAGAAGGCGGGCATCGTCGGCGAGGCCAGGGGTGCCAAGCCGCGCGAGGTGCTCATCGGCGACGAAAACTCGCTGAGTAGGATCCTGTCTTGCATCAAGGGATAGTATAACTATAAAATAATAAAACAATGAGAAAACTTATCACTTTGTTTTTATTAGTCGTGGCGGTAGCCGTCCACGCCCAGTCCGCCGCCCAGGCGCGAAAGGTGCTGGACAAGGTGGCGGCGGTCGTCGGGCGCCCTGGCGGATGCTCGGCACAGTTTAGCCTCAGCGCAGGCAAGGGCCGATCCTTCTCGGGCACCATCGCCATCAAGGGTCGCAAATTCTACGCCTCCACCGCCCAAGGCAAGGTGTGGTACGACGGACGCACCCAGTGGAGCTATCTGAAATCGACGGGCGAAGTCAACATCAGCACCCCCACCGAGGCACAGCAGGCGCAGATGAATCCCTATCAGTTTCTCTCCGTCTATAAGTCGGGCTACAACCTGAGCATGAAGCGGGCAGGCCGGGGCTATGTGGTGACGTTGAAAGCCACCAACCGCGCACGCGCCATGAAGACCATCGTCGTCACGGTGGGCAGCAACTACGTGCCCAGCAAGGTGCAGTATCTACAGGGTGGGCGATGGACCACCATCACGCTCTCCCGCTTCCAGGCCAAGAACCAAAGCGACGCCACCTTCCGCTTCAACAAGCGGATGTGTCCCGGAGCAGAGATTGTCGATCTGCGATAGCATCGGTCTTGCCTTTCCATTTCCCCAGCTTTTCCTTCGCCATTCCTTCGGGATGGTCTCGGGATAGCTTCGGGATGGAATCCGGGAAATAAAAACGGGAGCGGCCTCAGAGGGTCGCTCCCGTTTTGTAGTGTACGCTCGGCATGAGCATGTTTTCTCCTGCGCGAATAGCGCGTAGGGTTTCTCTACATTCTCTACAGAAGATGCTTAGAAGGGCAGGTCGTCGGTCGACTCTCCGGCAGCATCGGACTGAGCGGGAGGGAACGGAGCCGGTGCCGCCTGTACCGTCTGTGGGGCAGCAGCGGCAGCCTGGCCAGCAGCTTCTCCAGCTGCAGCATCCAACTGGCGCACATCGAATGCGCGGATGTTGTTGAACCAACGGTCCTGGTATTCGTGGGCGTCAATATCGAAGAAGACCGTCACTTCGTCGCCTGACTTGATATTGAAACGCTGCAAGCGCTCTGCGCCAAACACGTCGAAGACCATCTTGCGAGGATATTGGTCATGCGTCTCTATGACAAAAGACTGTGCCTTCCATTCCCCGCGAGCCGACGTTCCACTGCGCTCGTGGAGTACTGCAATAATTCTACCTGATAATTCCATGTCTGATATATAGTTGTAAATATTTTCTGATATGCGTGGATATGATTTCCAAGGTGAAAAAGACCTTCCCTTGTTATCGGGTGAGCAAAATTACGAATTTTAGGGCGAATTGAGAAACTTTTAGCCCCAATTTTTGCCAGAGCGGGTATATTTTCGTATTTTTGTGCTTGGTTTTCGCCCGCTTCTCGGCGCTCCGTCGAGCGGGACGCATAATCGGTTAGGAATAAGAATAAACAAATAAAAGAATATAGTACCCATGAGATTTAGCCTTTCCAGCTCGGCGCTCAGCAGCCGCCTGCTCTCCCTCTCGAGAGTCATCAACAATAAGAACTCGTTGCCCATCCTCAGTTGCTTCCTCTTCCAGGTGAAGGACAATGTGCTGACCATCACCGCCTCCGACAGCGAGAACGTGATGAAGACGACGGTCGAACTGACGGAGCATGACGGCGATGGCGAGTTTGCCGTGCAGAGCCAAACCATCCTCGACGCGGTCAAGGAGCTGCCCGAGCAGCCGCTCACGCTCAATGTCAACCTCGACGAGCACGTCATCTATCTCACCTATCAGAACGGCTCGTACCACTTCCCCGTGCAGAGTGCCGAGGAGTATCCGCGCGAGCAGGAGATGGGCGAGAACGCCTCGAAGTTTGCCCTCGACGCCCAGGTGCTCTCCAGCGCCATCAGCCGATCTCTTTTCGCTGCGGCGCAGGATGAGCTTCGCCCCGTGATGAACGGCATCTACTTCGACCTGAAGCCCGACTGCCTCTCGATCGTGGCCACCGACGGCCACAAGCTCGTGCGCAACAACATCCTCTCCCTCCAGTCTGAGACGCCTGCCTCCTTCATCCTCCCCAGGAAGCCGGCCACGCTCCTCAAGGGCGTCCTGCCGCAGACGGAGGGCGAAGTCACCATCGAGTTCGACAGCAAGCAGGCCACCATCCGCTTTGCCGAGGGCTACCTGGCTTGCCGCCTCATCGAGGGACGCTACCCCAACTACAACGGCGTCATCCCGCAGACCAATCCCAACGTGGTCACCATCGACCGCAAGAGCTTCGTCGGCGCAATCCGCCGCGTACTCCCGTTCTCCAGCAACTCCTCGCAGCTGGTCTGCTTCCACTTCGAGAATGGCAACCTGGAGCTGCGTGCCGAGGACATAGACTTCGCCACCAATGCCGTGGAGAACGTGGTCTGCTCCTATAGTGGTACGCCCATCTCCATCGGTTTCAAGGGATCGAGCATGCTGGAGGTGGTCAACAACCTGGAGAGTGGCGACATCACCATCCAGCTGGCAGACCCCTCACGCCCGGGTATCATCATCCCCGTCGATCAGCCGGAGAACCAGGAGGTGCTGATGCTGATCATGCCGATGCTGCTCAACGATTAGTCTGCAAGCAAGTACAGACGATCAGTTTGCAAGCAAGTACGGACGATTAGTTTAGGAAAAAGTATAGAACCACATGCTGACGGCCATGGCCTGTCGGGACGCCAAGAGGCGGACTCCGTCGGGCGATGGCCCGCCTGATTGGAATATAACACAGAAAAAAGAATGGAACTCAACCTCAAGCGTCCGCTCATCGTCTTCGACCTGGAGACGACGGGCCTGGACCTGGTCAACGACCGCATCATTCAGATCTCTTATATCAAGGTCTTCCCCGACGGCAAGGAGGACCGGGAAAACCTCTTCGTCAACCCGCAGAAGCCGATACCGCAGGAGGTGCAGGCGCTCACACACATCGCTCAGTCAGATGTCGAGGGGGCACCCACGTTCAAGGAACTGGCCCCGCGACTGGCCGAGACTTTCCGGGGCTGCGACTTTTGTGGTTTCAACTCCAATAAGTTTGACGTGCCAATGCTCTCCGAGGAGTTTTCGCGCGCCCAGGTGCCTTTCGATTTCTCCGAAAGCCTGCTCGTAGATGCGCAGAATATCTTCCACAAGATGGAGCGCCGCAACCTCTCAGCAGCCTACAAGTTCTATACGGGCCACAAGATGGAGGACGACTTCCAGTCGCATCGTGCCGACCAGGACGCCGAGGCCACGCTTCGTGTGCTCAAGGGCCAGCTGGACATGTATGCTCCCGGGGTGCAGGACGAGGCCGACCGTGTGCTCAACAACGACATCAAGGAACTGGCCGAGTTTTCGAAGATGAACGACAATGTCGATTTTGCTGGCCGCATCATTTGGAAGGAGTTTACCGACGCCGAGGGCAAGGTTTGCCGACGCGAGGTGTTCAACTTCGGCCAGCATCGTGGCGAAGCCGTCGCCGACGTGGTGCGCAACGATCCGGGCTTCATCTCCTGGATGCTCTCCCGCGACTTCACCTACGATACGAAGAACGTGGTCAACCGCATTCGCCTGCGCGAGGCTTACAAAAACAAGTAGAGCGAATAGGGTGGAAGTGGCTGCGTGTCAACCACTTCTCCCTGTCGGTCTCAGCTGAAGGTTCAACACAAGGTTCAGTATCAAGGCTTAACACAAGGTTCAGTATAAGGTTCAATAGAAGTTCAATCTAAACATACCTGCTCAAAATTGGCAAATCCTCAACATCCATCCCCGACCCATCCTGCCGCGGGCCCATCGCCCCTGTCGGGTAAGCATATTGTCCTGGGCATCACGGGCAGCATCGCCGCCTACAAGTCGTGCCTCATCATCCGTGCCCTCGTCAAGAGAGGGGCGGAGGTGCAAGTGGTCATCACGCCTGCTGGCAAGGAGTTTATCACGCCCATCACGCTTTCGGCCCTCAGTCGCCATCCGGTCATCAGCGACTTCTTCTCCCAGCGCGACGGCACCTGGCACTCTCATGTCGATCTGGGCCTTTGGGCCGACGCCATGCTGATCGCCCCCTGCACCGCCAGTTCGCTGGGCAAGATGGCTCATGGCGTGGCCGACAACATGCTTGTGACGACCTATCTGTCGATGAAGGCACCCGTTTTCATCGCCCCTGCCATGGACTTGGATATGTACCAGCACCCATCCACACAGGCCAACATCAATACGCTTAAAGGCTACGGCAATCGCTTTGTCGAACCCACGAGTGGTTTCCTGGCCTCAGGCCTGGAGGGCAAGGGCCGGATGCAGGAGCCCGATCTGATTGTGGAGGAAATGGAGCGCTTCTTTGCGGATTCTTTGAAGGAAAGCGCGCAGGACCAGGAGGAAATAACGCAGGAGGCCGCACAGAAGGAGAAAATGCTTCCCTTGGCGGGCAAGCGCATTCTGATCACGGCTGGTCCTACCTACGAGCGGATCGACCCCGTACGCTTCATCGGCAATTTCTCCAGCGGCAAGATGGGATTCTCCATCGCCGAGGAGTGCAGAAGGCGTGGCGCCGAAGTCACCCTGGTGGCGGGCCCGACGGCCCTGCAATGCGACGCGGCCATCCGAAGGGTCAATGTCGAGAGCGCGCAGGAGATGTACGAGGCCTGCCTGCCAGTCTTTGACACAGCAGACGCTGCCATCCTCAGTGCGGCCGTGGCCGACTTCACGCCGGAACAGAAGGCGGAGAGCAAAATCAAGCGGGAGGCCGACGACCTCGTCCTGCGCTTGCGTCCGACCCACGACATAGCCAAGACCTTGGGCCAGCGCAAGCGTCCGGGCCAGCGCCTCGTCTGCTTTGCCCTCGAAACCAACGACGAGGAGGCCAACGCACGCGGCAAGTTGGAGCGCAAGAACGCCGACTTTGTCGTGCTCAACTCCACGCGTATTCCTGGGACGACGTTCAACGCGGACGACAACCAAATAGCCGTCGTCACACGCGAGGGCGTCCGGTCCTATCCGAAGAAGAGCAAGCAGGAGGTGGCCTCCGACATCATCGACGTGCTCCAGGGGCTTCTCGCCGACACGACAACCCTCAGATAAGAAAAAGATCATGAAAAGAATCATATTGGCAACGGTCTGCCTCCTCGGCCTCTCCCTCGTACTGAGGCCGACGCCAGTCCACGCCCAGGAACTCCAGGCGAAAATCACCATCAACCACAACCAGGTGCAGGGTACGGACGCCTCCATCTTCGAGAACCTCCAGCAGACGCTGGAGCAGTTTGTCAACGAGAAGCAATGGACCAACCTCCAGTTTCAGCGCAACGAGCGGATCGTCTGCAACTTCAACATCACCGTGAAGAAGTATGACCAGTCCTCCAACCTCTTCACCTGTTCGGCCCTCATCCAGGCCAACCGTCCCGTCTATGGGGCTTCCTACAGTTCGACGCTCTTCAACACCCAGGACAACGACTTCAACTTCGAGTTTGCGCAGTTTGACCAGATCGAGTTCAACGAGGAGACGGTTGACAACCAGCTCACGGCCCTCATGGCCTACTATGCCTACCTCATCATCGGCATGGACCTCGACTCCTTCTCGCCGATGGGGGGCGAGGACGTGCTCCAGCGCTGCCTGAACCTGGCCAACAACGCGCAGAACCTCAATTTCACGGGCTGGAAGGCTTTTGACAGCGACCGCAACCGCTTTGCCATCATCAACGACTACCTCGATGGCGGTCTCAAGCCCTTCCGGCAGTTGCAGTACGACTACTATCGGCTGGGACTCGACGAGATGTCCAACAACGTGGAGCGAGGCCGCACCAATGTCACTACCGCCCTCGAAACCAATCTCAAGAAGGCTCACGAGGACAAGCCGATGAGTCTGCTGCCACAGATCTGGACGGACTACAAGAAGGACGAACTGGCCAATATCTATAAGGGCAAAGGCACGCAGAAGGAGAAGGAGTCGGTCTATGAGATCTTGTTTGCCATCAACGCGTCGCAGAATGCGACATGGGAGAAGATCAAGCAGTAGAATGCGACATGGGCAAAGATCAAGCAGTAAGCCCGCTTGTGGGGCTGCTTGGGTTGCCCCTCTCCGTACAATGATTTATCCATAAGCAATGCTGAAACATTTATATATCAAGAATTTCACGCTGATTGACCAGCTGGACATCGACTTCCACCCTGGCTTCTCCGTCATCACGGGCGAGACGGGAGCGGGCAAGTCAATTATCCTCGGGGCCATTGGCCTCTTGCTGGGCAACCGGGCCGACAGCAAACTGGTCAAGCGTCCGCAGGGCGACGACGGGCGGACGGTGAAGTGTACGATAGAGGCTCATTTCGACCTCAGCCGCTACGACTTTGCGCCGTTCTTCGAGGAAAACGACCTCGACTTCGACCCCGACGACACCATCATCCGCCGCGAACTGACCAGCACGGGCAAGTCGCGCTCCTTCATCAACGACATGCCCGTTTCGCAGCAGTTGATGCGCCAGTTGGGCGAACAGCTCATCGATATCCACTCGCAGCATCAGAACCTGCTTCTCCAGAAGGACGACTTCCAGTTGAACGTCGTCGATATCATCGCCGACAACGGCCAGGATCGGGCAGCCTTCTCCGAGGCTTTCGCCCGCTATCGCGAGGCTGAGCAGCGGTTGCGCAGTCTTGAGAAGCAGATCGAGGCGAGTGAGCAGAACCGCGATTTCCTCCAGTTTCAATACAACGAGCTCTCCGCCGCCCAGTTAGTAGAGGGAGAGCAAGAGCAACTAGAGCAGGAAGGGGAGACGCTCAACCATGCTGGCGACATCAAGACAGCCATCTATACTGCCGACAACCTTCTCTCCGGCGACGACCGGGGCGCCGTGATGCAGGTCCGCATGGCCGCACAGCAGTTGCAGTCCATCGCCAGCGTCTATCCGAAAACGCAGGAGCTCGCCAACCGCCTCGACTCCGTACACATCGAACTCGACGATATCGCCCACGAGGTGGCAGCCGACATGGAGTCCATCGACTTCGACCCCTCACGCCAGGATGCCATCATCGCGCGCCTCGATCAGATTTACTCCTTGCAGCAGAAGTATCGTGTCAGCACCGTGGCCGAGCTTCTTCAGTTGCAGGCCTCGATCCAGCAGCAGCTGGAGTCTATCGAGAATGCCGACGGCGACTTGGCCCTCCTGCGCCAGGAGGTGGCCGATCAGGAGAAGCTATGCCGGGAGAAGGCTCAGCAGCTTACGTTATCGCGCACGGCCTCGGCTCGCAAGGTGGAGGCCGAGATGCGCGCGCGCCTCGTCCCGCTGGGCATTCCCAACGTGCGCTTCGAGGTGGAGGTCAAGCCGGCTCCGCTCTCTGCCAGTGGCGCCGACCATGTCGTCTTCCTCTTCTCCGCCAACCGTGGCACGCCATTGCAGCCCGTCTCCCAAGTGGCTTCGGGTGGCGAGATCGCGCGCGTGATGCTCTCGCTCAAGGCGATGATCAGCGGCACAATCAAGTTGCCCACCATCATCTTCGACGAGATCGACACCGGCGTTTCGGGCAAGATAGCCGAGAAGATGGCCATGATCATGGAAGAGATGGGGGCAGGAGGACGCCAGGTGATCTCCATCACCCACCTGCCGCAGATTGCCTCACGAGGTCTCCACCACTACAAAGTGGAGAAGACCGAAACGCCCGAAGGCACGGAGAGCCACATGAGGCAACTCTCGGCCGACGAGCGGGTAGGGGAGATCGCCATGATGCTCTCGGGCGAGAACGTCACCGAGGCTGCGCTGGAGAACGCCAGGGCTCTTTTGTCCACACATTGATCGCGTCCACACATTGATATGATGCTCACGCGTTAATATGATGTTCATGCATCAATATAATGTTCAAACATTGTTCGTGTCCACGCGCTAATGATGCGCTAAAAATATATGTTCACGCGTTCCATAATATAAATATATTGCGTAGAAGATGATGCTGCCGCAGTCTCTGTCCTCCTTGCGGAGGGGCGAAATGCGCAGATAGGAAATAAGAAAAAGAAAGAACAAAAACTGATGAGAAAGAATAGTTTGATCGGCTGCCTCCTGCTCTGGGCTTCCATGGCCATGGCGCAGCCAGCAGCTGTAAAGAATGTAGTCAACAGCACGTTGACCCTCACCACCTACACCGCCGATGGCACGCAGCGAGGCGTGGTCCCCGCCGTCTTCATTGGATCCGATGGCGTGGCCGTATCGGCCTGGAAACCCTTCGAGGGCACCGACTCCGTAGGCGTGAAGGACTATAGCGGGGCGGCCTGTGCTTTCCAGGCGCTTTTGGGAGCCGACGATATTTACGACTTGACGAAGTTTAGCGTTTCCGCAGCCAAGGTGCAGCCCCTTTCCCTGGGCAAGGCCGCTGCCGGCGAAGAAGTCTGGGTAGTGCCTCCCAAGCAACTGGGCGCCCCCGTCAAGGGCAAGGTGAAGGTCGCCGACCACTTCAACACCTCCTACAACTATTATCAGCTCTACGTCGGCGGAGCCTCCGAGAAACTCAATGGCGCAGCCGTCGTCAATCTCAAGGGCGAGCTGATCGGCCTCTTCTTCCAGTCGGGTAAGCAACAGAGTGCCACGGACGCCGCCTACGCGCGCGACTTCGTGGTGACGGGACTCTCCCAAAACAACCCCGTGATGCGCCGCGCCCGTCTCCGCATTGCCCTGCCCGAGAGCGAGCGCGAGGCCGTGGTGGCCCTGCTTCTCTCCAATTCCCAGAAGCCCTCCGACCATGCCGCCACCATCCGCGAGTTTATCCGCAAGTTTCCGCATCTCACCGATGGCTACTACGCCATGACCATGCTCGCCCTGGGCAAGGGAGACAACGCCGAGGCCGACCGGATGCTCCAAGAGTCGGTGGCTCAGGCGAGCAAGAAGGGAGAGGCCCACTTCAACTATGCCAACGTGATCTATCTCGTGCTGACCGGCCAGCAGTCCATCCAGGGCGACGCTCCGGCCACATGGACCCTCGACAAGGCGCTCTCCGAGGTGCAGCAGGCCAATGCCGCCGACCCACAGTTTATCTACCAGCACCTGATGGCACAGATCATCTACGCCCAGGCCCACTATACCGACGCCCTCACCCTCTTCGAGAGCCTCGCCCGGATGGAGCCACGACTGCCCGAGACCTATCTGGAGATGGCGCAGTGTAAGGAGCAACTGGGTGCTGACAACGCCGAAGTGCTCGCCCTTCTGGAGAAGAGCGTGGAGGTCTGCGACACACCCTACACCGCCACTTCTGCCCCCTATTTCTATGCCCGTGGCCTGCAATATGCCAAGATGGGCGAATACCGCAAGGCGATGGTTGACCTGCTGCGCTACGAGTATTTCAACCAGGGACGCCTCGGTGCCGACTTCTACTACCAGCGGGAGCAGATCGAACTCCAGGGCAAACTCTACCAACAGGCCCTGGGCGACATCCTCACCGCCTGCCGACTCGCTCCCGAAGAGGTGGAGTATCATGCCGAGGCGGGCAGCCTCTACCTCCGCGTCAACCGTCCGCAGGATGCTGCCGAAGCCGCAAAATACTGCATCAAGATCAATCCCGACTACGCTGATGGCTACCTGATACTCGGCATTGCGCAAACGCAACTCGACCAAAAGGCCGACGGCATAGCCAATATCGAGAAGGCCAAGGCAATGGGCAACACCCAGGCCGACAGTTTCCTGAAGAAACTCAAGTGACGGGGGCTCATGACGGCGCGCAGCCCTGTCCTATAAGCGTTCTATAAGTGGTCCTATAAGTGTCTATAAGTGCCTTGTAAGTGTCCTATAAGCGTCTTGCAAGCGTTCTAAAAACGTCTTATAAGCGTTCTAAAACTCAAAAGGTTGTTTATGTCATTGCGACACAAACAACCTTTTTTCTTTCTTTCTCTCTCATGATTTCTACCAATTCGCAAGGCGACCGATCATCTGCAGGCGATTGGCCCCGTGTTGCGGTTGCAAAACCTAAACGTTATTTTGTTATTATGTTATTATGTTATTATGGCGTTTTTCTGCTGAACCCAAAGGGGAAGGAGCGTCGTCTTCCACGGAGAGCAACTGCTCCAGGCGGTGGATGATGATGGTCTGTCGGGCGAGCACCACCAAGCCCTGGGCTTCGAGACCATGAAGGGATCGCGAGACATTGAGGCGCGACTCGCCGATGGCAGCTCCTAGGTCTGTCAAGCGGATGGAGAGCGTCTTAGGACCAGCAGGCCGGAGACTGCGGTGGGCCACGAAGGTGGCAATCTTGCGGGGAATGGTCGTGGGCGGCGTGCGCCAAAAAGCCGACCCTGCTCGCTGGGCAGAAGTGCTGATGGTGTTGAGGACATTGAGCTCGAAGACGAGGCTCTGCGCACAGAGGCGCAGCACGTCGTCCTTCTGCAGTCGCAGGACGTTGCAAGGAGTGGTGGCCCGGTAGCCTCGCGCCAGGTGTTGCCGGAGACCGAAGATCCGTTCCGGTTCGATGGCACAAGGTGCGTCGATCAGCTCCCGCAGACTGTAACTGTGGTCCGCGCTGATGGCCTCAGCCTCCACACTGCCCGTCATGACCAGCGTGAGCGTGGCGCAGCGATCGTTCTCCCGCGCTATCCACGCTCCCTCGTCATACTTCTGGAAGACGAAGCGGATCTTGCTTGCCATGGCCTCCAGTTCGTCGCGGTCAATGCCCTGGAAGAACGGCAGCTGCAGCAGTTTGGCATAGATCGTCATGGCCTCGGGTGCCTATTTGCGCTCGTCGAGTCCCTCGCTCTTCCAGACGCTCAGTCCTCCCTGCGCGTTCTGATAGATGAAGTAAGCCTTCAGTTGCTTTTTCCGCTCCAGCACCTGACGCGCCTTGTCAAGGCCCATGACCATGAAGGAAGTGGCGTAGGCGTCGGCCTCGGCACAGGTAGGAGCCAGCACCGTGGCCGAGAGGAGGCTATGCTGCACGGGGCGTCCCGTCTTAGGATCGATGGTATGGGCGTATTTGCGTCCGCCCTTGTAGTAGAAGTTGCGGTAGTTGCCCGACGTAGCCATGGCCTGGTTTGTGACGTTGAGCACCGTCTCCAGTTCCTGGGCGTCGTTGTCGGGATCGTCCACGGGCTTGCTCACGCCGATGCGCCATGGCAGGCGCTTCTCGCTGTTGCCCTTCGCATAGACCTCGCCACCGATCTCCACCATAAAGTTGGCCACGTCGTGGGACATGAGCAGGCGCGCCACGCGGTCCGTGCCGTAGCCCTTGGCGATGGCGCTGAAGTCGAGCATCATCCGCGGCCGCTGGAAGCGCACATACTGGCTTCCCTTCGCCCCGGCCAGGCTGACGTGCTCCATGCCGACCAGTCTTCTGAGACTGTCTATCTGATGGTTGTTGGGCATCTGCTGGTTTTTGAATCCGAAGCCCCACGCGTTGACCAGCGGAGCCACGGTGATGTCGAAGGCGCCGTCGCTCTCCTCGTTGACCTGCTGCGCCAGTTGATAGACCTCCAGGAAGTCGTCGCTGAGCGTGGGCCGCTTGCCCTCGTTGATGAGGGCGACGGTCGATTGCGGGTTGAACATCGAGAACTCCTGGTCAACGACCTTCAGTGTCTCCTCTATCTCCTTCTTCAGATTGTCATCGCTCTGGTAGGTGATATGATAGGTCGTGCCAAAGATGCGTCCCTCGTCGTGCTGGTAGGGCACGGACTTCTGTCGTCCCACGATGACCACCGTGCCGATGATAAGGAAGGCAAGGAAGGGCAGTTGCCAAAGCAGTTTTTTCTTTTTCATAACTCAAAACTAAGGTTGAACGTAGCTCCGATTCGGCTGCTGCCATTGCGTCCGAATCCCGGAATATAATAAGGTTCTCCGACCGTGCCGTGGCTTTGGCTCAGTCGTGCGCGATATCTCACCATCCACCCCATGTGGACGAAGCGCCATATCGTCACGTCGATGCCGCCGCAGACCTCCGCCCAGCAAGCCTTCGCCTCGACATCCGTGGCGCTGTAGGAGGCCGTTCCGCCCCAGACGGGGTCGGGGACGGGCGCAGAGGTCGTGACGTCGTAGTGGAAGGAGGTGTAGGCCAGTCGCGCGCCAGCATAGAGCCTGTAGAGGTCGTGCTTGTTGCGTAGCAGGTTGAAGTCGCAGCCCACGCGGCCATAGGGCGCACGGGTCTTGTAGCGCACGGAGGTCGTCACGTCGTCGGCGTCGGCCTCGCCAATGCCCAGTTCGACAACGGGGAAATAGCGTCCCCGGAGGTTCAGGCGCAAGGAGGTCTCATACTGTCCGTAGTCGCTCAGGACGCGCTGTCCCGCCCCCAGCAAGTCCACCCCCACACTCACGCCCTCGAAGAGGCGGATGGAGTCGGCGGATGCTGTCTCCCGTGCCTGCTGCGCCCCCACCTGGCAGGGAGCGAGGAGGCTAACGGCGAGGATGGAAATAGATAAGCAGATTCTCTTTCTCATCGTAGTCTATGTTAGGATGGGCAATGACAATGGAGTCGATGGCGTGGTGGGTGGTCGTGACCTCCGTGAGCGTATGGAAGAAGCGGGCAGGGCAGTCCACCGACTCGAAATGGGGGTCGTTGGTCTTGAAGACCGTGACCGTGTCCGTGCGCGTCGTCCCCAGCGTGTCGGTCAACTGGAAGACCAGCTGGTCGCGGTCGGCGCCATAGCTCATGGGGATCGTGAAGGCCTGAGGCTGCACCAGCCGGTTGACGAGCACGCTGTCGCTGCTGCCGGGTCTCACGGCGAGGATGGTCAGCGTGTCGTGGACCGTGTCGCCGCGCAGGGCGTAGCGACATCCCACGGCCGTGGTCATCGCACAGTCGATGCTTGCGCAGGCCGCCATCAGCAGGATCGGAGCCGCCACCAGGGCTGCTGGCACGAGGCGGCGGAGAAAAGTTCGCTTATAGTGCATCCGGAGGGAGGATCAGTTGAGTTCCTTTTCTATCTGATAGTCGTTGCGGCGCGGGTTGGACCGGCTGATCAGGTCGCCGATGAAGCCGGCCAGGAAGAGCTGTGTGCCGAGCAGAATGGCGGCGATGGCGATGAAGAACGACGCGTGGTCGGAGAGCAGGTCGCCATAGTTGCCGATATAGAGATTGTAGATCTTGCCACCCAAGAGCCACATCAGGGCCACGAAACCGACGAAGAAGACCAGCGAGCCGAGAAATCCGAAGACGTGCATGGGTTTCTTGCCGAAGGTGCTGAGAAACCAGAGCGTGAGCAGGTCGAGATAGCCGTTGACGAAGCGGTTGAGCCCCATAAACTTCGACGTGCCAAACTTGCGGGCCTGGTGGTGGACCACCTTCTCGCCGATCTTGTCGAAGCCAGCCTCCTTGGCCAGGTAGGGGATGTAGCGGTGCATCTCGCCATAGACCTCAATGTTCTTGACCACCTCCTGTCGGTAGGCCTTCAGTCCGCAGTTGAAGTCGTGGAGGTTGGGAATGCCGCTGACCTTGCGCGCCGTGGCGTTGAAGAGTTTGGTGGGAATGGTCTTCGACAGGGGGTCGTAGCGCTTCTGCTTCCAGCCCGAGACGAGGTCGTAGCCCTCCTCGGTGATCATCTTGAAGAGGGCCGGTATCTCGTCGGGAGAGTCCTGGAGGTCGGCGTCCATCGTGATGACGACGCTGCCCTGCGCCTTCTGGAAACCGCAGTGGAGGGCCGGGCTCTTGCCGTAGTTGCGGCGAAACTTGATGCCCTTGACGCAGGGGTCCTGCTCGCGGAGCGTCTCCACCACCTTCCAGGACTGGTCGGTGGAACCGTCGTTGACAAAGATGATCTCATAGGAGAAGCGGTTGGCCTCCATCACGCGCTTGATCCAGGCGTGGAGTTCGGGCAGGCTTTCCTCTTCGTTATAGAGGGGTACGATGACTGAAATGTCTAACATCTTGCTATTTTTATTATATCGATTTTTTCTTTCGTTGTTCACAATATTCTATCTTATCCCCGTTTGGCCAGGGGCGCCATGATCGCGCTCAGCAGCATGCCACCCATGGCCAGCGTGACGAAACTGTTGCAGGCCATGGCGAAGGCTGGGATGGCGCGCAACTGCTCCATATACTGATCCATCGTCATGCCGAGGCTCTTGACGATCATCTCCGTCTGCTGCTGGTCGGCCATGACGATACGCTCCACCACGCCTGCCAGCAGACCATTGTCGGCCAGCGCGAGGTAGAGATACTGGAGCAGGGAGAAGAAGAGGGCCGCATTGGTCGTCGTACGGAGGACGTAAAGCAGGGCCCTTTTGGCGCTGATGGTGCCGCCCAGTCCCTCGTCGCGAAACTTGCAGAGGCGACGGTAGATGAAGATCGGGGTGAGGAGCACGATCAGCGGGCATAGCGAGGTGAGGCCCATCCAGGCCCACGACCCCGTCGCCGTCAGCGATAAGGCCAGGAAGCAGGCGAAGCTCCCGAGCAGCAGGATGGAGGCGTAAAAGCCGTCGTAGCGTGCGTAGAGGCGCAGTTGTCGAATGTCGTTGTAGTCCATTTTCTCAATTTTAGTGCAAATTTACGCTTTTCTTTTCAAACGGGAGCTTCCTCAAACTGAATTCTTACGTTCTTGTAGCCCATGAGGTGAAAAAGGCGGGTCAGTTCCCCTCTCGCGCGGTCCTCGGCGCGCTGCAGGTTGGCTCGGGTCAGGCAGCGGGCCGTCATCATCTGCTGGGCGCGTCGGTAGAGGGCCTCTCGCGCGTCGGCCTCCCAGCGTCCCTTCTCATAGAAAGGCCGCGTGCGGGCCTCGTCGATAAAATGGCGGTCGAGCAGCCCTACTGGCGGGAGCGTGGCCACCAGCACGGTGTCGCCCTCCATGCGGATGGCGTGGTCGTCGAGGTGGCTCATGTCGAGGCCGAGACGCAGCGTGCCGTAATAGATGCGGGCCAGGCCGTCGTCGCTGAAGAAGCCTTCGCGCACGGTATCGACATACTCCTCGTCGTGGATCGTGAGAAACTCCCACTGGCCGATGGACTTGATGGAGGCGATGGTGGCGGGCGTGACCTCCACGTGGTCGCTCTTCTCTTCTACGACGGCGGTTCCCTCACATTTCGAGAGAATCACGGCCACGGCTACCAGGGCCACGGCGAGGGCGGCGAGGATGGCAACCAGGCGGCTACTGATGATGCTTTGTTTTCTCATGGCTTTTTCTCCTGTGTGATGGTGGTGATCATGTGGCGCAGGTCGTCGCCCGTAAACTCCTTGCGGAAGGTGATCGTGATGTCCTCCTCCTTGTAGCCCATCTGGGTGAGCAGGGGCACGAGGATGCGCGCAGCGCTGGCGCGGGCGTTCTCGATGATGCCCGACTGCGGGAGGCTGGCGATGATGCTGTCGCGGCCCTGGCGCTCAAAGGAGGAGCGCTCGGCGTCGGTGAAGTTGCGGCCCAGGAAGCGCACAAACTGGCGGGTCTGCTTGTGGTCCACCTTGGTGGCGGTGAGCTCTACGCGAGGGTCGGGGAGGATCACGGTCAGCCGGTTGCCCTCCTGGCGGATGTTGCGTTCCGAGAGGTCGGCCATATCGACGTAGCCCTTCACCGTGGCGTCGATGGGGATGGCAATGTGGCGCGAACTCAAAGGCACGCCGACGCGCAGGCCGTCCAGCAGTCCGCGACCCCGAAACTGGGTCGTGTCGCTATGGGTGACGATCGTGCGGATCTGGTATTCCGTCGTGTAGAGGCGGGAGCACGCTTGCAGCTGCGTGATCATCGGGATGGTGTCCTCCGAGGGCATCTCTGAGGCCTCCCTGCCGTCGCTGCCACACGAGCAGGCCAGCGCCAGGAGACCGAGAAGGACTACGATGGGCAATTTTTTCATCTGCTATCAGTCTGTACCACTATTAATAATGTGTATGCAAAGTTACGAAAAAGGATTGAGCCAAGAGGGCAAAGGGTCGATTTTCGGGATTTTTTTTGGTGATTTAGGGCTTTTTGATTACTTTTGTGCGCTGAAAAGAATGGAACACATGAGGAAACTGATCCCATTCCTTCTGGCGGGAGGCATCTTGCTGTGTGCGGCTTCCTGCAAGGAGGAGAAGAAAACGGAGGATATCATTACCCGGATTCCGCCGAAGAAAGTAGTCAAGAAGGGTACTGGCAAGATGAGCGACTTCACCTACGAGAAGCAGGTGGAGGCCTTTGGGGAGACGCTCGACATCTCCATCCGCCGCTATGCCGACACCACGCTTCAGCAGGCGAAGGACGAGAGCGGGCGCGCCTACTACGATAACAAGGTGCAGCTCGTCATCAAGCGCAACGACGGCTCGGTCTTTGTCGATCGCACCTTCGCCAAGACCGACTTCTCAGAGTTTACCAACAACGACTACGGCCGCCACGGCGCGCTCTTAGGATTCATGTTCGACACCGTGGAGAACGGCCGGATGAAGTTTGGCGCCAGCGTCGGCTCTCCCGACCCCACAAGCGACGAGTTTATCCCCATCGAGGTCCTGATAGACCGACAGGGGAAAATCTCTTTCCAGAATGCCACCAGCCTCGACTCGGGCAACGGCGAGGAGAAGTCCAAGGCACAGAGCGAGCTGGAGGCTGCCGAGGCCGAGGGCATGTGATTCTGACCTGTTATCAAGGTGTATTTGCTTTTTAGGTGTATTTATTTCTTAAAAGAAGTATAAAATAACTTAATACACGGGGGTAAATTTCTACTCCTGTGTTTTTTTTGTATTTTTGCACCTGACATTTCGCATTAGCAGACGATAATTGTGAAACCAGTAATAACAATCTAACATTAGACGATGATGAAAAAACTTATGTTTCTTGCAGCCCTGGCACTGTCCACGACGGGTGCCTTCGCACAAAGCAGAGTGAAAACCACCACCATCCAACCGAAGATTGGTCTCAACATCTCCACCGTAGGAGATTTGGACTGGAAAGCAGGTTGCGCGCTCGGCTTTGAGCTGCAGCACCAGATCAACCGCAAGACCGCCATTGCGGGTGCGCTGCTCTATTCCTTCCAAGGAGGTAAAGACGACGATTGGACCTGGAATCCGGGGTATATCAACATTCCCATCACGCTCAACTACTACGTGGCCAAGAACTTTGCGCTCAAGGCCGGTATCCAGCCGGGCTTCATGGTGAACAAGGACGACGCCCGCCATGTCAACACGTTCGACTTTGCCATCCCCGTGGGTATGTCCTACGAGTTTGACAACTTCGTGATCGACGGACGCTACAATATCGGCGTCACCAAGGTGCCCAAGCACGGCGACGGCTATACCAATGTGGTGCAGCTGACCCTCGGCTACAAGTTTAAGCTGTAGCCCCCCCCCAGGAGGCCCAATCCTTCCGCCACCGCGTCTGTCGTACCGCCGAAGGATTGGGCCTCCTTTCCTTTTTCTTGCCTCCTTGCTTTTTCTCGCCTTTCTTTTCTTTCTTTTCCTTTCTTGCTTTTCTTTTCCCTCCTTGCTTTTTGGGGGGCGCATCATTTATTTTTCCCATCCGCCCTTGTTCTCGATTTTTTTTCATACCTTTGCCCATCATGACCAAAGCCAACGGACAGATGAGTAAAGAAATCTACCTCGCAGGAGGTTGCTTTTGGGGAGCGGAGCACTTCCTCAAGCAGATAGAGGGCGTGGAGGCCACGGAGGTCGGCTACGCCAACGGCCACACAGACCGCCCCACCTATGAGGAGGTCTGCACCGACAAGACCGGATTTGCCGAGACGGTTCGCGTCGTCTATGACCCCGCGAGGGTCGGACTCGCCTTTCTCCTCGACCTCTACTTCAAGGCCATCGACCCCACCAGCGTCAACCAGCAGGGGGGCGACCGGGGCACACAGTATCGCACGGGCATCTACTACGTCGATGAGGCCGACGCAGCCACCATCGACCAAGTCCTGGCCGACCAGCAGCAGGCCGTGGGCGAGCCCCTCGCCGTGGAGCATCTCCCGCTGCGCAATTTCTATCCCGCCGAGGACTACCACCAGGACTACCTGGAGAAGAACCCCGCGGGCTACTGCCATCTGCCTGCCGCCCTCTTCGAGTTGGCGCGCAAGGCCAAGCCCGTCCCCTCCGACCACTAACGCAATACAAAAAGCCATCAACAACAAGTTAAGATATGAAGAGACTGATCTTTTCCCTCCTCTTGGTCTGCGCCGCCATCGTAGTGGGCCACGCCCAGACCCCGCTGAAGAAAGTGTACGACGAGACCATCAACCCGATGGAGCAGATAGACTGCGCGCTGGCCACGGCGAGAAGCAGCCAACAGCCCAAGTTGGTCATCTGCCAGGTGGGTGGCAACTGGTGTCCGTGGTGCCTGCGCTTTGCCGACTTCGCCGCCACCGACCCCGACATTGCCAAGGTCATCGACGACCATTTCCTCCTCATCCACGTCAACTACCATCCGCGCAAGGCCCAGGACGCGAGCGCCGAGGCCCTGATGAGCCGCCTGGGCCATCCGCAGCGCTTCGGCTTCCCCGTCTTCGTAGTGCTCGACGGCGAGGGCCGCGTGGTCCACATCCAGGACTCCAGTTTTCTCGAAGAGGGCAAGGGGTATAGCAAGGAGAAGGTGCTCCGCTTCCTCAACGCATGGACGCCCGAGGCTATCGGCATGAAGAAGGGATCATGATGCGAAAGATCTATATCCTTGACTTCGACGGCACGCTGGGCGACTCCCGCGGGCTGATCCTCCGGACGATGATGGACACCTTCGACGCCCTCGGCATAGACCGGCCCACGGAGGAGGCTTGCGTCAATACGATCGGGCTGCCGCTGGCCGACTGCTTCGTGGTGGCCGCAGGACTGAGCGCCGCGCAAGGGGAGCGTTGTGCCGAGGTCTATCGCAGGATCTTCCACGACAACAACGTGCCGGGATCGGTGCCTCCCTTCGAGGGCGTGGTCGAGACGATCCGCACGCTCCACCAGCAGGGCCATACCCTGGCCGTAGCCACCAGCCGCCGCCACGAGAGCCTGGACGAACTGCTGGCGGAGTTTGGCGTCACCGACCTCTTCTCGATGATCGTGGCTGCCGACGACGTGACCCATGCCAAACCCGACCCCGAGCCGGTCAACAAGATCCTGGAGACGCTCCAATTCCAGCCGCAAGAGGCCCTGGTCGTGGGCGACGCGCCCTACGACATCCTCATGGGACGCAACGCCGGGGCAAGGACCTGCGCCGTCACCTACGGCAATGGGAAGCGCCAGGAGCTCCAGGCTGCCGGGGCGGACTATCTGATCGACCGCTTCGCCGACTTGCTGACCATCGAGTGGGACTGAGCGGGCCGGCACACCATACCAACAACCAAATCAACCATTAAATCCTATCAGTATGAAGAAAAGAGTCACCCCAGAGTGGATCCACGATCTCGCCCCCAACGAGGTCTTCGTCTTCGGCAGCAACCTCGGCGGAATGCACGGAGGCGGTGCGGCCCGGATTGCCTACCGCTGTTTCGGAGCCAAGATGGGAGTGGGCGTAGGCCTGCAGGGACAGAGCTACGCCATCCCGACGATGCAGGGAGGCCCGGAGACCATCCGACCCTACGTCGATGAGTTTATAGACTTTGCGCGCCAGCATCCCGAGACGACCTTCCTCGTCACCCCCATCGGCTGCGGCATAGCCGGCTTCACCCCCGCCGACATCGCCCCGCTCTTCCAGGACGCGGTGGAGGTGGAGAACGTCTGGCTGCCCGAGAGTTTCTGGCATTTGCTGAGGACACAAGCATGAGATTCAACCTACAGTTCAATCTCTCGCTCAGCAAACTGTTTCTCATGATCAGAAGCGGGAGCCGCCGCATCATCCTGCGATACGACTTAGCAGCACGCCTGTCGCGGATCGTGCGGTGCGGCCCCCTGCGCCAACTGTTGAATAAATGGAAAACCAAGTGCTGCAAAAACAAAACATCATGAAAACGAATCGAGTACTGCTCACTTTTCTGCTGGTGGTAATGGCCTTGTGTGCCCACGCCGGCGACAACAATTCCGCGCTTCGCAAGTCGATAGCGATGGCCAACGCCATGTGTCCCGTCTCCCTGGGAGCGATGGGCGAGATGACCTCCATGGTCTACGAAAAGGGCGACCTGATCATTTCCTACGCCCTCAACGAGGACGTGATCAGCGTCGAGACCCTCAAAAACAACAAGGAGATGGTGCGCCAGAATGCCACCACCATGGTCCGCAACGCTACGGGCGACCTCAAGACCACGTTCGACCTGCTGGCCAGCGAGGGCGCGGGACTGGTCATGAAATATATCGGCAAGCAGTCGAAGGCGAAGTTTACGATACGCTTCACGGCGGAGGAGATACTGCGCGCCTCGATCGCTCCCGAGGAGGCGAGAGACCCTATGGCCGCGCTGAAGAGCCAGATAGAGGTGGGCAACGCCATGCTGCCGACCAAGATCGCCGACGGCATGGAGATGACCCGCGCCTATCTTGAGGACGACTACCTGTTCTATGAGGTGACGGTGGACGAGGATCTCCTCTCGATCGCCAATATCAAGAGCAATCGACCCACCCTGAAAAAGAACATCTTGGCGGTCTTGAACAGTGACGACGTCTCCACGAAAGCCCTCAAAGACTTATGCAAAAGCGTGAACGTGGGCATCGCCTACAAATACGTCGGCAAGGACTCCCGCCAAACGGCGACCGTCAGGATCACGCCCGCGGAACTGTATGCCTCCGCACCGCTTTGTCTATTAAAGAAACTTAAAATATCATTCCGATATTTGTTTCTTTCAAAAGAAAGCACTAATTTTGCAGCCCGTAAGCGAACATGGCTTCAACGCACATCGCAGCTTCTACAAAGGAAAGGTGCTCGAGTGGCTGAAGAGGCACGCCTGGAAAGCGTGTAACCGTCTAAAGCGGTTCGGGGGTTCGAATCCCCCTCTTTCCGCAGAAAAGGAAGGTTTTAGACCTTCCTTTTTTTGCGTTTTACAAAGTCCTTGCCTCCTGTATCATCTCTTTCCCT
>ENA-OPUE01000559-OPUE01000559.1-human-gut-metagenome-genome-assembly--contig:-NODE-559-length-29201-cov-4.234235_pt1 | contig 29201 bp, 26 predicted proteins | sample MGYA00241466_ERZ501924 | MGnify/ENA primary metagenome ERZ501924 (study PRJEB25962, sample SAMEA2042223) | human gut metagenome | biome: human gut; feature: human-associated habitat; material: faeces...
CCTGCGCCGATGGTACTGCAATGCAATGCGGGAGAGTAGGTGGCCGCCCCCTTTCTACAGGAGAGCCTTCGAGCAATATGCTTGGAGGCTCTTCTCATTATATATATACACGCCATCCCTGATGGGCATGAAGGCATGCGCTTTGTTTAATCTTTCGCTATCCAAAGGTAAAGCATCACATTTAGGTATTGCTCATGTCAAGACATTATTGTACTTTTGCAGCATAATTGATAAACCAATTGAAGATGATGATAGAAATGACAATGGTGATGCTTGTAGGGCTAATGATTCCGCTCCTTGGTACAATGCTTGGTTCAGCATTTGTCTTCTTCATGAAAGAGGAGATGTCTGTACAGCTGCAAAAACTGTTGTTGGGCTTTGCCTCAGGTGTGATGGTAGCAGCTTCGGTGTGGTCGTTGCTTATACCTGCCATGGAGATGGAGCCAAAAGGTGGTTTCTGGTCTGTTGTGCCGGCAGCTGTTGGTTTTCTTATCGGTATCGGTTTTCTGTTGTTGATAGACGAGCTGACTCCACACCTCCATTTTGACACTGACAAGCCAGAGGGCATGCGGTCCCACTTGTCGAAGACTGCTATGCTTGCCCTTGCCGTGACTATCCATAACCTACCCGAAGGTATGGCTGTGGGTGTGGTCTTTGCCGGTGCAGGCGACAGCGCTGATCACATATCTTTAGCAAGTGCCATCTCTTTATCACTGGGTATTGCCATTCAGAATATTCCCGAGGGCGCCATCATTTCCATGCCTATGCGAGCGGCTGGCAACAGTCGGAGAAAGTCGTTTTTGCTGGGTACACTCAGTGGTGTCGTAGAGCCTTTGGGAGCCATAGCGGTAATTTTGCTTGCTTCGCTTCTTACTCCTGCTCTCCCCTATATGCTTGCTTTTGCAGCGGGAGCCATGTTCTACGTCGTCGTAGAAGAGTTGATACCAGAAGCCTCCAGCGGTCAGCATAGTAATCTCAGCACTATTGGCTTTGCCATCGGTTTTGTGCTGATGATGGTCCTTGATGTGGTGATGGGGTGACCCAATCTGTATGTTTGCAGTTAAAACTATTGAAAAATGATTGGATATTCTTATCAGAACAATCTTTTTGTTGTAACTTTGCGTGGAAATATCAAAACGCGAGTTTGGAATAAATGAATTTCAAGTCAATAGGTAACAAAATCAAGGGTAATCCTAAGATGATAGAGGGTACTGTGTATTCGATGCTCATCATCTGTAGCATTTCTCATTTTCTGAATGACATGATTCAGTCGATCATCCCTTCTATCTACCCGATAGTTAAAGATAAGTTTAATTTTTCGTTTGCACAGATAGGTATCATCACCTTGGTGTTTCAGATGACCTCTTCTATCCTGCAGCCTTTCACGGGACTTTATGCAGACAAGCATCCCCGTCCCTACGCCCTTTCCATCGGCATGTGCTTCACATTGTTGGGGTTGATCCTCTTGGCTTTCGCTGAGAATTATTTTCTGATTCTCTTGGCGGTGTGTGTAGTAGGTCTCGGATCTTCTATCTTCCATCCCACGGCTTCGAGGGTGGCACAGATGGCATCAGGAGGAAAGAAAAGTTTGGCGCAATCCATCTTCCAGGTGGGTGGCAATGGCGGTTCTGCAGTAGGACCATTGTTGGCAGCCATCATCATCCTGCCCTTTGGCCAGCACGCCATTTCCTGGTTTGCCCTTGCTGCGCTGCTTGCTTCTATTATCATGATCAGGTTGGGGGTCTGGTATAAAGCAAGATTGTCCTATGTGGTAGATCATCCACAGAAGCAACCGCTTCTCAACACCCATATCTCCAAAAGGGTGAAGTATTGGGCCCTGTTTATCCTTATCATGCTCGTTTTTTCGAAATACTTCTACACGGCTTGTATCACGAGCTATTTCACCTTCTTCTTGATGGATAAGTTTGGCGTATCGGTGCAAGCCTCGCAGTTGTGTCTCTTCGTATTCCTTGCTGCCTTTGCCATAGGAACAGTGGCCGGAGGAATGCTGGGAGACAAGTTTGGTAGAAAGTATGTCATCTGGTTTTCTATTCTTGGTGCGGCACCTTTTGCCATTGCCATGCCTTTTGTAAACTTCACATGGACCATCATCTGCACTTTCCTGTCGGGATTGATCATTGCTTCGGCATTTTCCTCCATTGTCGTATATGCCACCGACCTGATGCCCGACAAAGTGGGATTGATAGCAGGTATCTTTTTCGGTCTGATGTTTGGTTTGGGAGGACTGGGGTCCGCCTTCTTCGGTTGGTTGGCCGACAAGACAAGCATCGAGTTCATCTTTCAGGTGAGTGCTTTCCTCCCATTGCTCGGCATTATCGCTGGATTCTTGCCGAATACGCAATCGACAAAAAACTGTTCGTAGGCTAAAACTACGAAAGCATCATAAATACACATCATTCACCTTTTAACATCAATCATTATGGAAGTAAAAGACAAAGTATTGGCAACTATGAAAGAGGCTGGTCAGCCTCTGAACGCAGGTAAAATCGCTGAACTTAGCGGTCTCGATCGCAAGGAAGTGGACAAGGCTATGAAGCAGTTGAAGGCTGAGGGCGCAATCGTCTCTCCCGTTCGCTGCAAATGGGCGCCTGCAGAGTAAGAAACGCCATGGACTGTTGTCTGTGCTTAACACAGGCAGCAGTCCATCAAAGGCTACTAATCGCCCTCATACGCATTGTATGAAACGTTTTCCTGCTTCCATTTGTCCTTAGGAGTTACCTGGCTATCAGGATATCCTATGACGATGGTATTCAAGGGAATCAAGAATTTGGGCAGTTTGAGTACTTTGGTCACGGCATCACAGCGCTCCTTTGACGGATAGGTGCCTGTCCACACGGATCCAAGTCCCATTCCTGTGGCTGCCAGGAGAATATTCTCTGTGGCTGCAGAGCAATCCTGGACCCAAAACTCACGAGCGTCGCCTTCAAGTGCTTTGTTCATATCACCACAGACTACGATAGCCAGCGGAGCCTTGGCTGCCATGCCGGCATTGGGATTGGCTTCGGCGAGCTTCTGCAGCTGATCTTTGTCCGTAACGACAATAAAGTGCCAGGGCTGCTTGTTTACTGCCGTTGGGGCAGCCATTCCTGCTCGAAGCAGCTTTTCTATCTTCTCTTTTTCAACGGGCTTGTCCTCATAGGAGCGGACAGAGGTGCGCTGGAGAATGTTGTTGATGACCACCTCAGAACTATCTTGTTCCTGTTCTTGCTCCTGTTCCTTTTCTTTGCCTTTCCCTATTGTCACAAGATAACAGAGGAACACCAGGGCAATGCCGAGTGCTACGTTGAGAATCATTGAAATCTTCATGTTGTTTATTTCTATTTTTAAAGTTGACTATATTTAAGGAGTGAACCTGTTGGACAGACGAAGCGGCAGTAGGGCCGCATGATCACCGTCGAGAGTGCCACAAAGGCTATGGCGATGGCAATGACTATCCACGATGCAGACTGGAACGCAAAGGCCGAGAATGGCTCATAATCAATCCACTCGAACCATGCGCCAGTCCACAGACATAGCATGAGGAGGGCCCACAGTATCTGGCGAAACATATCCAGGCGCTTGACAGTCGTCGGTTTCATGTGGATTTTGTATCTTACACATTTTCCTGCAAGTTCTTGTAAAGAACCAAACGGACACACATGCGTGCAATAGTATGATTTCTTGCCAAAAAGAGGATATACGAAAGCGGTGATAAGCATGATAACCGGAACGATCAATGCCATCACGTTCATACCATTGGACATGTAGCTGATGATCGATGTGTAGTTCAGAAACGATCCACACCAGAATCCAAGTACTATCACATTAAGGATTTGCTGACCTATTCGATATCGTCTGTCCTTGACAAAAAGCGGCAGGATGGCGGCCAAAAGAACCACGATCAGTCCAGCTATAGATTTGGCGGAAAAATCAAACGCTGCGGATGCTGACTCCTTTACGGGATTCTTTGCCGCATACTGAAGTCCGCGCTGTACGTTTCCGATGATGGCCTTTGAGGAGAACGTTGCACCTGTCACCCCGTCCACTTTCAGTTTCTGTGCTTCTTCTATGGTCTGTCCATCCCATTTGGAAAGAAGTGCTGAAGCCTCCCCAAAGAATTCGGGACTCTCGGAGTTGGCGAGGGCCTTGATATTCTTCACCCTACCGTCCTGCAAGGTGATTTCCAAAGGCACAGTACCTCCGTAGCCAATGATGTCCTTTCCAAGTTCAGTAGTATTCAATCGTACTGATCCATCCTCAAGTACGACCATCGTCTCTGTCTTTGGCGAGGCCTTCTGTTGCTGCTTCAGTTCTCGTCCTGCCACCTTGCCGTCCCTACGTATACTGACAGCCACAACCATCAGCACACAGGTTATCAAACATAGCAGTTGTTGTAGTTTTCCAGAATAATTGATCATATTGTTTATCTTTACTATTGCAATATAAGTAGTGAGTTCATTCTATTTGACCCATAAAATTCGACAAGGTTTATTGCATTGACATTGTTTAACCTGTTTGATGGTATAAAATGCTGTTCTTCAATCATTCTTGTTTGTGCCCGGAGCATGATGTCGGAGTTAGAAGTCCTCCTGTGGGGCCTCTTTCTTCTCCCATCCGGCACTATATACCTCGGAGCGAGAGCGGAGGCGAGAAACGAGGCGGTCGAGTAGCGCCTTGTGTTCTCCCAGCGTCTCCATGTTGCAACATACCGTCACCCGTTCCTCGTCGCCTTTGTAGAACAGGGAGTTGAGTTTCACATTCTTGTCAAAGGCAAGGGTGTCCATGATGAGTTTCTGGATGCTCTCAGACACATTCCTCTGACATTCCGCCCGCACGGAATAGTGGAACACGCCAGCCGTCCTTTTGCCCAAGAATGTGCATAAGGGACGGAAAAGGCAGTGAGTCACCAGCACACAGGCCACCAGGATGGCGGCTTCCCTATAAAGGCCTACGCCCGACAGCGTACCGCAAGCAGCTGAGCACCATATCGTGGCAGCGGTATTGAGTCCTCTTACTGTGAAGCCATCCTTTAGGATGAGACCACCACCCAGGAAGCCGATGCCCGATACGATCTGTGCCGCCACACGAGAGGGATCTCCCTCCTCCGCGGTCATGGCGTAGGACAACACCGTGAAGGCTGCGGCGCCTACAGAGACGAGGATATTGGTACGCAGTCCGGCATTGCGCTGGCGGAACTGTCGTTCCACGCCAATCAGTGTGCCCATCAGAAAGGCACAGCCTATTCTTGCCAAATAATCTGTCAATAGAATCATCTTCTTGTTTTTTCTGCAAAGGTAATAGCTTTTTTTGATAGTACGTCTTAGAAAGCGATTAGAGTGGTATTAGAAATCGATAAGAAGCAAAAGTCTTCTTCTTTTTGAAGTAAAAAAGCGCATTTTCTGATTCCTGCATATCAAGGAAGAGCCCCTCTGATCCTGAAGCCAGGGCATTGGAAATGAGGGTCCTTATCCGCTGATCTCCATCAGGTAGCAGTCTGCCCAGATCGTGATGTCGATGCGGATACTGAGACCCTCTTTGCGGTAGGAGAGGATGTTGGAGGATGGTCGCTGGGAGGACAAGGTGAAGCCGATACGAGCGATCCACTCGGCATAGTGGCGGTAGATGCGCTTGTCCCAAAAGACCAGTTGGAGGGAACCTGCGGGGTGGTCTATCACGGCGAAGGCGAGAGGACCGTCTGCCTTCAGCTGACGGTCGAGCGGACGGGAGGCTTGGAATGAGCTATCGGGTAGGGAGACATGGTAGCCCCATAGATGGTTGTTGGAGGCGTCGTTAGGCTCTAGCAAGCGCATCCGGCGCATGGCATATTTGCGGAAAGGAGCCCAGCGCGTGCCCTGCTTGGACTTGGAGGCCTGATACTGGAGAAGTTCGGGAAGAGGCGGAAAGTTGTTGGTAGCAGGCTGGGCAAGCGCATGGGGCGCAAGGGCCAGCAAGAGAAAAGGAAGAATCAACCGTAATAGTTGTTCGTGTGGAAGCAGGTCGCAGTGGCAACTCATGATATAGGATTTTTTATCATGGCACATGGTAAGAATCCGTAGTACGGAGTCGCACCATAAGTACGGAGTCGCACCATGCGCCATGATAGCCAGACTATTCGTCGAGCACGCTGTCCACTTCGCGCATCCAGCTATCGACGATCGCATCGGTAGGCATTCGCCAGTCGCCACGTGGCGAGAGGCTGACGCTGCCCACCTTTGGTCCGTCGGGCAGGCAGCTACGTTTGAACTGCTGCGAGAAGAAGCGCCAGAAGAACGTGTGCAGCCAGTAGTGGACAAACTCGCGGGAGTATTGGCCCTCGAAGGCGTGCATGGCCAGCATGAAGATCTTCTTGGGGCGGAAGCCGAAGCGGAGGAAATAGTAGAGGAAGAAGTCGTGGAGCTCATAGGGACCCACCAGGTCTTCCGTCTTCTGTGCGATGTTGCCCTGGTCGTCGGCAGGCGTCAGTTCGGGCGAAATCGGTGTGTCGATGACATCGTGGAGCACCTCGTGGGACGTGCGTCCATCTTTGGAAAGCTGCTGGGAGGCCTCGTCGGAGTCGGCCACGAAGGCCACGAGGTGGCGGATGAGCGTCTTGGGAATGCTGACGTTGACAGCATACATGCTCATGTGGTCGCCATTGTAGGTACACCATCCGAGGGCCAGTTCGCTGAGGTCGCCCGTGCCGATGACCAGTCCGCCATACTTGTTGCTCAGGTCCATGAGGATCTGCGTGCGTTCGCGTGCCTGCGAGTTTTCGTAGGTTGTATCGTGGACGGAGGCGTCGTGGCCGATGTCGGCAAAATGTTGTGTGACGGCCTTGGCAATGCTGATCTCATGGATAGAGACGCCTAAAGCCTCCATCAGCGAGATGGCGTTGTGGTAGGTGCGGTCGGTCGTGCCGAAGCCCGGCATGGTCACGGCGACGATCTGTTTGCGGTCGATCCCCAGGCGGTCGAAGGCGCGCACGCAGATGAGCAGAGCGAGGGTGGAGTCGAGTCCGCCGCTGATGCCGATGACGACCGACTTGGCATGGGTGTGGGCGATGCGTTTGCAGAGGCCGAGCGTCTGGATGTTGAGGATCTCCTCGCAGGAAGCCCGCATGTTGTCGGCCTTCGGGATGAAGGGGTGGGGATCCACTTCGCGCAGCAGTTGCCACTCCTCCTTCAGCGTCTCCGGCAGCATGGCCTCGTTGGTGATGCAGGTGTAACCCCGCTCCTGAGGCCGGAGTGCGCGTTGTGCATTGACATAGGTGCTGTTGCTACGGCGCTCGGCGCGCAGGCGGTCGATGTCGATTTGACTCACCACCAGTTGTGGCTCCAGCGAGAACCGATCCGACTGCTTAATAAGGCGTCCGTTCTCGATGATCAAGGCGTTGCCACCATAGACCACATCCTGCGTGCTCTCTCCGTAGCCACATCCACTATATACATAGCCCGAGATATTGCGTGCGCTCTGCTGCTTCAGGAGGTTGATCAGGTAGTCGTGCTTGCCTATCAACTCGTCGGAGGCCGAGAGATTGAAGATGATGTCCGCCCCGCTGAGAGCCAGCTCGGTGCTCGGCGGGTTGGGTGCCCATACGTCCTCGCAGATCTCTATGCCAAAGCGCGCGTCGCCGTAAGTGTGGAAGAGTTGGCGCCTGGCAGTCAGAAGCACGTCCTCCCCCGCGTAGCAGAGCGGCGTGTCGTGGAGGTCCTGGGCCGAGGCAAACCACCGTTTCTCATAAAACTCACTGTAGTTGGGCAGAAACGTTTTTGGCACCATGCCGAGGATGCGCCCCTGCTGGATGACGATGGCACAGTTGAGCAGCAAGTTGCCCACCTCGACGGGTGCGCCGACGATGGCGATCACGTCCTTGCGCATCGTAAACTCCAGGAGGCTGAGCACCGCCTGCTCCGCCCCGTCGATGAGGGTGCGCTGGCGAAACAAGTCCTGGCAGGTGTAGCCCGTGAGGGAGAGTTCGGGGAAGACGACCACCTCGACATGCTGGCGCTCGGCCTCGTCGATGAGGCGCTTGATCTCCTCCAAGTTGTAGTGGAGGTCTGCGACGCGCACGCTGGGGATGGCGGCGGCCACGGTAAGGAATCCGTACTTCATAGTCTTTGGCGATTTATCTGATGGTCACTTGCGTTGCCCCGTAGCCATACTCCTGGAACGAGGCATCCTGATATTGGAAATGCTTGTACTTGTAGTTGAGCTCATGGATGATGGCCTGGCGCAGCACGCCCTCGCCCTTGCCATGGATGAAGATGATCTTCTGTCCCTTGTTGGTCTTGTAGCGGTCGAGCACGCGGCGGAAGACATCGAGCTGGTAGTCGAGGATGTTGCCACTCGACATGCCGGCCGTCGTCTCCAGCAGTTGATCTGCATGGAGGTCCACGATGATCTTGTCGTTCTTGAGCACCTGCTTCACCTGTCGGCTCTTCGACTGTGCCGGTTCATAGCGTTTGACGAGCTTGCCCCGTTCGGGATTGACGGCCTCGGGAGCAAGATCGTTGAGCACGGCCGCATTGTCATGGCGCGCAGGCTGTACGGCCTTGCGCTCCTCTTTGGGGCGAGCGTTGCCCCCGAAGAGCTGGCTCTTCAGTTCTTCGGCAGAGACGTTGAAGCCATTCTGCGGCTTGCCCTCCTCCATGACGGGGTAGAGCAGGGCTGGCTGCTCGAAGAAGTCGTTGTCCGTGAACGTATTGAGTTTGAAGAACTTCACGCCGTCCAGGCGGAGCTGCACATCGACGGCGGGCAGACGGAGAAACGTCTTCTGCCGCTTGTAGAGCAGCAACTGGATGCAGAGGTGCTCCATCGTGTTGAGCTGTTCGCGTCCGATCTCCTCCAGGAAGAGTTTCGTGTTGGGTTCCACCTCTCCCGTCTGTCGCAGCGACCAGGTGCTGCCCTCTGCCACCAGGTAGGTGAAGTGGACATAGTAGTTGGAGTCGTTGACAAGGTAGGACTCAAAGCGCGTCGTACTGAAGTTTTGCTTGTCCATCGGTACGAAGGCGAGGCAGACCGTCGGTTTGTCGCCGCCGCGTCGCTCCTGAGGTTGCGGCTCGAAGTTGATGGAGGGATCGTCGGCCGCCAGGTCCTTGGCCGTCACCGTCTCCGCATCCTGACCCTTGGCCCTCGCCTCGGCGTCGTCCGTGCCCTCGTTGAGACGCTGGCGCAGGCTGCGCTTGTCCTCCTTCGCCTTCTCCTGGGCGCGGTTGCGTTGCTCCACCTCCACCATTCGCTTCGTGCTGTAGTCCTCGTCGCCTACGACTACGACCTCGTTGATGGGCATGGGAATCTCGAAACCGTCCTGGTCCTCGACCAAGACGAGGTTGTTGCCCTTGAAGCCAGCGATACGGCCACCGCCGCTCTCGCTGAGAAATCTCACTTTGTCGCCTATCTTCATATTCTTATCTTCTCTAATGTGATGTAATCTATATACCTTATATAATATAATACCTTATATAATATAGTCTCTCTCTATATCGTATCAATATAGCCTTTTCCTTCCGTCCCCTTTACGGGATGAGCAGACTACTGTCGCCATAGCTCAGGAAGCGGAAGTCGTGGGCCAGCGCATAGTCGTAGATCTTGCGCCAGTCGCCCTTGACGAATGCGCTGACGAGCAGGAGCAGCGTCGATTGCGGCTGGTGGAAGTTGGTGATGAGCTTGTCCACGATCTTGTAGGTGTAGCCCGGTGCGATGATGATCTGCGTGCTACTGTGGAGCACGTCGAGTTTTGCCGCGTCGAGCCAGTGGAGCAGGTGGCCGATGGCCTCGGCAGCGGTGACGGCCTTGCCTCCGACGATGACCAGTCCCTCCTCGTTGTGTGGCAGGTCGTAGGGTTCCCATTGGTTGACGTGGAGATCCTCCTCCTGTGCGTCCGGATTCATGGCCAGTTTCACACCCATGTAGTAGAGGCTCTCCAGCGTGCGCACGCTCGTCGTGCCCACCGCCGTGGCATGGCACTCGTGGGCCAGGAGCTTCTCAAACGTCTGGCGTCTGACGGCGATATACTCCGTGTGCATCGCGTGGCCCTCTATCTCTTCCGACTTCACGGGCTTGAACGTTCCCGCTCCCACATGGAGCGTCACCTCCTCGCGGTCGATGCCGTGGGCATCAATGTCGGCGAGCACCTTCTCCGTGAAGTGGAGACCCGCCGTCGGTGCTGCCACCGAACCCTTTATCTTCGAATAGACCGTCTGATAGGTCGTCTTGTCCGTCTCCTCCGTCTCGCGGTTGAGGTACGGCGGAATGGGCAGTTCGCCGATAGCATCCAGTATCTCGGCAAAGGCGACGCTGTCGTCGTCCCATGAGAAGTCCACCCAGTAGTTGGTGCCACCGCTGAGCTGTGCCGTCCGGCTGCGGTCGAGCTGCGCCTGCAGCGTGACGTCCTTGCCCTTGACGGTGCAGACCTTCGTGAGCGCTCCCTCCTTCCATTTCTTGAGGTTGCCCACCATGCAGAGCCAGGCGCAGTGGCCCGTGGTCTGGAAGATGCGCTCATAGTCGGTGGGCTGAGCCGGCTCCATGAGGAAGACCTCGATGAGCGCGCCCGTCTCCTTGCGGAAGTGGATGCGCGCCTGGATGACCCGCGTGTTGTTGAAGACGAGCAGCGACCCCTTCGGCAGGTAGGCGGAGAGGTTTGCGAACACGTCCTCGCCGACCTCCCCCTGGCGGTAGAGCAGCAGCTTCGACTGGTCGCGCTCCTTGAGCGGATACTTGGCGATGCGCTCCGAGGGCAGCGGGTAGTTGTAGTCGGCTATGTGAATATGTTTTGTTTCTGAGTCCATCATTGTTATATAACTATCGTTGTACGTTATCTTTATCTATCGTGTTTATATCCTTGTGTCGTGATCTCGCGACTTATCGTGTCGTCAACGTGTCTATACCGTTATCGTGACAAACGTGCGCAGCAATACATAGATGCAGGTGCAGACCATGACGGTCAGGAACACGTCGATGTCGCAGAGACTGTAGCCCGTGCGGGTGTATTGCGTGGAGATGTAGTGGAGTTTCGGACTGATGCGGAGATACAGGCGGAAGTAGAGCCGATAGACCGTCAGTCCCACCAATGATCCGAAGAGGATGCCGACCAGCACGTCGAAGGGGTAGTGGACGCCGAGATAGATGCGCGTCCAGCTGTTGACCAGCGACCACGTGAGGAGCGCCACGGTGACCGTCCTGCGACGGATGAGCAAGCTGAAGAACACTGCCAGCGAGAAGGTGTTGGACGCATGGGCCGAGAAGAAACTGTAGCCGCTCCCCCTGTAGTTATCTACCGTGCGCACCAGTCCTTCCAAGGCAGGCTCGAAGGAAGGGCGGAGTCGCGCCACCTCGGGTTTCACCAGTCCGTTGTCAATGCCCGTGACGATGCCGACACAGAGCAAGGCCGAGATCACGGCCAGGATGATCTGTCCCGCCTTCTCGTTGTTTTTCACTACCAGGTAGAGCAAGGAGGCATAGAGAGGCACCCACGTCCACGCGCTGGTGAGAATGAGGGCGAGCTGGTCGAGAAACAGAGAGTCGCTGCCGTTCATCGCGAGGAGCAACTGCTGATCTGAGGTCAGAAGTGATTGTATATCCATGAATGCTGTATGGGTAATCGGTTGTGAGCGCTGCTGGGAGCGTCAGATCTCTTCTATCTGCCTTGCGGTGAGCCAACCTTCGCGCCCATCCTCCAGTTGGACGAGGAACCAGCCCGTGATGCCGCGGTCCTTGATGAAGACCTTGGTGCCCTCGTGGATGACAAACTGGTCGGGCGAGGCCGTGTCGGGCGACTTCTTCACCGCCACCGAACTGCCCATGACGATGGCTCCACAGTGGTTCTCCAGTTGTTGCCGCTGCTGCCAGGCAAAGAGCGTGCTGAGCAGGAAGAAGACGCCCAGCGAGATGGCGGCGTATCGTCCTGCCGTGCGGCGGACGCGGTTGCGTGTGGTGAGAAAGACCGCCAGGGCGACGATCAGGAGCACCAGCGAGAGGATGCCGCAGACTGCCCACGCATCGACGGGCATGAAATTGACCAGCGCCCGATAGCCCGTGACGAAGAAGAGCTGCGACTGCGGCGTGATCTTGTCGATGGTCTTGGCCCGTGCCACCTGGAGGTTGAAGCGGATGTCGCCGTCGCCTGGAGCGAGCAGCAGGGCGCGCTCGTAGGCGAGGATGGCGTGGGGGATGTCGTCCAGCCGGTAGTAGGCGTTGCCGAGGTTGTAATAGACGTCGGCCGAGACCCCATGTTGCAGCAGGTCGTTGTAGTCCTTGACCGCCTGGAGGTAGTTGCCCTGCGTGTATTCCTTGTCGCCCATCTGCTTGGTGACGGCCTGGGAGGGCAGCGCCATCAGGCAGAGCATGACGACCAGCAGCGTCTTGAAGCCCCGCGTCTTGGCCCCTTTCTGATTCTGTTCCATAGCGTTCTCTATCTGTGTGATGGCCGTCATGGCCGCCTCGATGGTGCGGTTCATGTTGCCCTTGGCGTCACCTGGTGCGTAGCGCTCAAACTCACATTCGTCGATGGCGCCGATGAAGCGGCGGATGGTGTCACCGTCGATGTGGAGCTCATGGAGCTTGGTGGCCACGTGCTCGCGGTTGAGCTGTTCAGCCTCCATGTTGAGTCGGTCGCCGATGTAGCCCCACAACGCGCGGAGCACCTCGTCGAAGAACTCGCCCGCATTGCCCTGCAACATCAGTTGGTTGGCCTTTTGCAGGCGGATGGTAGCCACCTTGTTGGCGTTCTTGCGCTTGTTGCGGAGGAAGTCGCCGTTCTCCTTGGCCCGCTTGCGGAACGTGTAGGCCACGGCGAGGAGCACGATGATCAGCAACACGATCGTCGTCCACCAGCCTGCCGATCCGAAGAAGAAGTCGGCCCTGTTCTCGAAGACCGTGCTTCCCGATTTGATCGGACGGATGTCGCCCGGCTTCTCGCTGAAGTCGCTGACCTCGCCCGCATTGTCGCCCGGCAGCACCTTGAGTTTGAAGGCATGGGTGCTGATGGTCTTGTAGGCCTGCGTCTTCATGTCAAAATAGGTGAAGGAGACCGGCGGGATCGTGTAGTCTCCCTCCTTGCGGGGCACGGCCAGGAGATCATAGACAATGTTGCCCTCGATACCGTTGTCCGTCAGTCGGGTCTTGTCCGTCACCTTCGTGTCGTACTTGTCAAACGACTGCGGAAAGTCGGCCTTGGGCTGCTGGATCAGTTTGAGGTTGCCCGTTCCGCCGATGACGATGCGCAGCGTGACCGGCTCTCCCGCCTTCACCTCCGCTTTCGTCAGCTGGCCCGAGATGTTGAACGATCCCACGCCTCCCGAGAAGTTGCTCGGCTTCGTGGGTAGCGGATCCACCTTTATCGTGATGCCATCAGCCTTGATGTTGCGCTTGGTCTCCCTGTAGCCCGCTCCGTCGATGAACGCCTCGAAGGGATCCACGCTTCGGTTCTCCTGTCTGACGATACCCTGGAAGGTGATGGGCGGGATGGTGATCTTGCCCGTGATTTGCGGATAGACCACATACTGGCTCCACGTCACGCAGTTGTAGCGCCGGCCTTTGTAGGTCTCGGTATGAAACGATTTCTGCTGCGGGAGTTTCACCTCCTGCACGTGGCAACCCTTGAGGTCCGGCATCTTGCCGTCGAGCTGCACGAGGTTGACGGTCGTATAGACCTTATAAGTAAGGAGTACGGCCTCTTGCTCTCGGACGTGCGTTTTGTTGGCAAAGACCTTGATAAACAGTTCGTTGCCGCTGCTTGCCTGCTGCCTTCCTTCCTCCTCTTCGTAGCCTTCGTCCTGGCCGTGAGCCCCATAGCCCTGCGACGACGCGTGGCCACCCGAGGCGACAATCTTGATCGGTGTGGAAGCCAGGTTGTTGCCCCTCGAGTGGAAGCGTGCTGGCGGGATGGTGAACGTGCCGCTCTTGCGCGCTATGAGGACGTAGGCCACGGAGACCGACGACGAGGAGGTGGTGTGGCCGTTGACGACCTGGAAACTCGACTGCTCCGACCTGAAAGGTCCGTAGCGACACTCCAACCCGCTGGGGAGGCTTCCGATGTGGAAGTTTCTCACGTCGCGCGTGTTGATCGTATATTCGATTTGAAATTCCTCACCCACCATCACATGGCTTGGAGCCGCCACTTGCACCCGTTGGGCGTAGAGGCAGGCGACTGCCGTGAAGAGCGTACATATCAGTATCAATCGCTTCATATATGTCTTGTATCGTCCTTACCAGTTTTTGTCCAGCTTTCTCTTGTTGGGTTGGCGCATGGCTTGTTTCAGCCGCTGCTGCGTCTCCTGCTCCTTCAGCATGGCCGCATTGAGCAGTTGCTCAGCGTTCTGCCGGCTCATTTGGTTTTGATCCTGCTGCTTCTGCTTCTGCTGGTCCTTCTGCTTCTGGTTTTGCTGTTTATTTTGGTCCTTTTTCTTATTCTTGTTCTTGTCCTTTTGGTCCTTGTTCTGGTTTTTGTTCTGCTTCTGATTCTTTTGCTGCTGTTGTTGCTGCTTGAGCAGCCGCTTACACTGCACGTAGTTGTAGCGTGCGCGTTCGTTCTGCGGATTCATGCGCAAGGCGTTCTTGTAGGCCTCCATCGCCTTGGCATACTCCTTCTGTCCCTGCAGCACCGTGCCCATGTTGTAGTAGGCCTGCGACTGTCGCTTCGGCCCGCTGATCGTCTTGGCCGCCTGCTTGTATTGTGCGAGGGCCTGCTGGTCCTTCTTCTGCTTTTGCAGCGCGCAGCCGAGGTTGTAGTGGGCCGTACCGTTGGCCGGCTGAGCCGCTATCGCCTTGCGGTAGCAGAGTTCCGCCTGCGGATAGTTGCCCTGTCGGTAGAGCTGGTTGCCCTGCCTTACCAGTTGGCGGTCGCCCTGTGCGCACGCTGGCAGCATGGCCACGAGGAGCCCGATGAGTATAAGAACCGTCTGTTTCATTTTCTTTCTGTTGATGAGGCCTCCTGCCCCTTCTTTTCGCGCTTCTTTTCCAAGATCACGGCCTCGGCGATGAGGAGGATCAGAATGAGGATGGCCACGCCCTGAAACTGCTCGTCGTAGTCGCTATAGACGACGTTGTCGATGGCCCCCTGCTGCATTTTTTGGAGTTCCTTGTCCAGTTGTCGTTCGGCGATGAGCGAGTTGTCCACATGCATATAGACACCCTTGCCCGCCTTGGCCACCTCCTGACACATGGTCTCGTTGAGGCGCGTCATGACCACTTGTCCCGCGGCATCCTTCATGTAGCCGCCGTCGCCGAGGGGGATAGGAGCTCCCGCCGCCGTTCCGATACCGAGGATGAAGACGCGGATGCCCTGCTTCTCTGCCTCCTTGGCCATTGCCTCTGCGCCTCCCTCGTGGTTTTCGCCGTCGGTGATGACGATGATGGCCTTGCCCTGCTTGCCGTTCTTCGCAAAGCTCTGCATGGCCAGCCGGATGGCCTGAGCCATGTCCGTGCCCTGCGTGCCGATGAGCGACGGGTCGATGTCCTGCAGGAAGAGTTTGGCCGACACATAGTCGCTCGTGATGGGCAACTGGATGAAGGCGTCGCCGGCGAAGACCACCATTCCTATCTGGTCGTTGCGGAAGTGATCCACCAGGTCCTCCACCACGATCTTGCTCTTCTCCAGTCGCGACGGCGCCACGTCCTGCGCCATCATGGAGTTGCTGATGTCGAGGCAGATCATCGTCTGTATGCCCTGTCGCTTCTCGTGCGAGATGCTGCTTCCCGTCTGCGGGCGGGCGATCATGACGACCATCAGGGCGATGGCCGCCATCAGCAGCCAAAACTTGATGGCTGGGCGCCGGCGCGAGATGCCCGGGGAGAGCGTTCTGAGCAGCGTGGGATTGCCCAGGAGCGCCATGCGCTTCCGCTGGCTGCGGAGGCCGATGATGCGTATTGCCACCAGTGCCGGGACGAGCAGCAACAGCCAAAGGTATGTTGGATCTTCAAATCTGAACATGATATCTTACTTCCTTATTTCTCACACTGGCAGGCGTCTCAGCCACGTCAGTCTCAGTAGCACCTCGACCAGCAGCAGGACCAGGGCGGCGATCGCGAAGGGCATGTAGGCCTCGTAGCGGCGCGCCGAGGGAGATGCGACGAGCTTCGTCTTCTCCAGTTTGTCAATGTCCTTGTAGATGCGCTGCAGTTCGCCCTTGCTGGCCGCGCGGTAGAAGTTGCCGTCCGTGGCCTGCGCTATCTTCCGCAGCGTCTCGTAGTCGATCTCTCCGCGTCCCTGCACATACTGCTTCATGCCATTGACGGAGATGGGGTAGCGGACGATGCCGTTGGTTCCCAGTCCGATGGTATAGACGCGCACGCCAAACTGCTTGGCGATGTCGGCCGCCGTCAGCGGCGAGATGTCTCCCATGTTGTTGCTGCCGTCGGTGAGCAGGATGACCACCTTGCTCTTCGCCTTCTGGTCCTTCAGTCTGCTCACGGCGTTGGCCAGTCCCATGCCCACTGCCGTTCCGTCGTCGATGAGGCCGCTGGCCGCCAGGTCGGGGCGCAGGGCGTGGAGGAGGTTGAGCAGCGTGGTATGGTCGGTCGTCATGGGACACTGCGTGAAGGCCTCACCCGCGAAGACCGTCAGTCCGATATTGTCGTTGGGCCTTCCGGCTATAAACTCCGCCGCCACGTCCTTGGCCGCCTCCATGCGGCAGGGAGCCACGTCCTCGGCGAGCATACTCGTCGAGACGTCCATGGCGAGCATGATGTCGATGCCCTCCACCTCGCGCTTGTCGAGCGGGTTGAACGTCCGCGGACGCGCCAGGACGATGACGACCAGCGCAAACGTCAGGCAGCGCAGCAGCATCGGCAGGTGGAGCAGCCTCATGCGGAGCGACCGCGGTCCGTAGCGGTAGGCCTTCGTGGTGCTCATCCTCAGCGACGGTAGTCGGTTCTTGCGATACAGGAAGTACCACAAGACATAGGGTATGAGCAGCAGCAGGAGCAGCAGATATTCCTTATTAGCAAATTCCATTTTTTTCTTTCTTTTGTTGATGCGCAGGATTTTGTTGATGCGCAGGACCCGCGTCCGAATGGCAGGCTACAGCAGCTGGTAGGCCATGCAGGCTACGTAGGCCACTATTGCCGCCGTGGCGGCGATGATCAGCCAGAGCGCGATGCGGACGCCCCTTCTGCGGCGTCGCTTGCTGCGGTCCTCGTCGCTCAGCGTCTCCTCCACGCATATCTCCGTCGGCGTATCCGCCAGTTTCGTGTCTTCGATGAATCGGACCACGTTGGCCAGATACATCTCGCCGATATGGCGGTCGGCGGCGAAGCGCGCAAACTTCACGAGGTCGGCCGTGGCGAAGAGTTCGCGCAGCTCGTCGATCTTCGTGGAATCCTGGTCCGCCTTCAGTCGCTGGACGATCTCCTGCGAGGTCATCTCCATGGCGTTGAAGCCGAAGCGCTCGCTCATATACCTTCTCAGCGCCTCCGTCAGCAGCGTGTAGTATTCCTTCTGGTCGTCGTCCCCTTCGAGGCGTGCCGCCTTGATCTCGTTGATGCGCCGCAGGGCCTTCTGGTGGGGCGGCTCCTGGCGTAGGATCTGCTTGCGGCTGATGATGGGCTTGCCACTGCGCAGCCGCGAGAAGAGATACCAGCCCACGATCGTCAGCAGCAGGGCCAGCAGGCTCCATAGGTAGATCGGCGTCCATTCCTCTTGGCTGAAGGGCAGCTCCTGGATGTCGTAGGGCGGCTTGGGATCGTCCGGGCGGATGGAGTCCGTCTGCACGGTCGCTACTTCCAGGGCGATGGCCTCCGTCTTGTATTTCTTGCCGTCCACGTCCACCGTGAGCGCCGGCACCGTCTGTCTGCCCTCGTCCCATGCGGTGAGCGTATAGACCTTGCGCATCGTGGATTGTCCCTCCTCGTTATCGCCCTCGGTCCGCTGTCCCACCACCTCTATCTCCTTGGACAGATGGTGGTCCTTGAGCGTCGGCCACAGGATGCGCGCACCCTGTCGAGCGCTGACCTCTACGACCAGCCTGCATTGCGACCCGACCTTGATGCTGGTGGAGTCGAGGCGGGCCGTCACCTTGGCCTGTGCAAGGGCCATGATCGGCGTCAGCACGCCGAGGACCAATAGTAGTATCGTCTGCTTTCTCATGCTCTTCCTCTCTGTTTGAACAGCCGCAGCAGGGCCTGTACGTAGTCGTTGTTGGTCGCCAGGGAGATGTGGTCCACCTGGCAGCGGCTCAGCATGGCGCGCAGCCGTTGCTCCTGCTGCAACCAGTAGTCGTGGTGGCGGCGTCTGAGCCGCTTGTCGCCCGTGTCGATGATCATCTCGTGGCCCGTCTCGGCGTCGCTGACGCTGAGCAGTCCCACGTTGGGCAACTCGCGCAGCAAGGGGTCGTAGAGCTGTATGGCCACGACGTCGTGCTTGCGGTTGGCGATGTTGAGCGTGTGCTCGTAGTCGTCGGTGTCATAGAAGTCGCTGATGAGAAAGGCTGTCGTGCGCCGTTTGGTGACGCGGTTGAGAAACTCGATGGCCTGTCCGATGTTGGTTCGGCGGCTCTGCGGCCTGAGCTGGAGCATCTCGCGGATGATGTAGAGGATGTGGCGTCGTCCCTTCTGTGGCGGGATATACTTCTCGATGCGGTCTGAGAAGAACACCACCCCTATCTTGTCGTTGTTCTGTATCGCGCTGAAGGCCAGCGTGGCCGCCATCTCCGTGGCCATGTCCCGCTTCGTCTGCTGCGTCGTTCCGAAGTCGAGCGATCCGCTGACATCGACGAGCAGCATGACCGTCAGTTCGCGTTCCTCCTCGAAGAGCTTGACGTAGGGGCGGTGCAGGCGTGCCGTGACGTTCCAGTCGATGTCGCGCACGTCGTCGCCGTACTGGTATTCGCGCACTTCCGAGAAGGCCATGCCTCGTCCGCGGAAAGCCGAGTGATACTCTCCTGCGAAGACGTTGCGGCTCAGTCCGCGTGCGCGGATCTCGATCTTGCGCACCTTGCCCAAAAGCTCTTGCGCGTCCATCAGGGCACCTCCACTTTGTTGATGACCTGGGAGATGATGTCCTCCGTGGTGACGTTGGCGGCCTCGGCCTCATAGGTCAGTCCGATGCGGTGGCGCAGCACGTCGTGGGCCACGGCTCTCACGTCCTCGGGCACGACATATCCCCTGCGCTTGATGAAGGCGTAGGCCCTGGCCGCCTTGGCCAGGCTGATGCTTGCTCGGGGGCTTCCTCCAAACTGTATGTACTGGTGGAGCGACGAGAGTTTGTAGCGGTCGGGGTAGCGTGTGGCAAAGACCAGGTCGGCTATGTACTGCTCTATCTTCTCGTCGATATAGACCTCCTCCACCACGCTGCGCGCGTGGAGGATCTGCTGGGCGTCGGTCACGGGATAGACCTCCGTGCGCTCTCCGGAGAGGTTGCCGCGGATGATGCGCTTCTCCTCCTCGATGGTGGGGTAGTCGATGATGACCTTGAGCATGAAGCGGTCCACCTGGGCCTCGGGCAGCGGGTAGGTGCCCTCCTGCTCGATGGGGTTCTGTGTGGCCATGACGAGGAAGGGCTTGGGGAGGGCGAAGGTCTCCTCGCCGATTGTCACCTGGTGCTCCTGCATGGCCTCCAGCAGCGCGCTCTGCACCTTGGCGGGCGCGCGGTTGATCTCGTCGGCGAGCACGAAGTTGGCAAAGACGGGACCCTTCTTGACGAGGAAGCGCTCCTCCTTCTGCGAGTAGATCATCGTGCCCACCACGTCGGCGGGGAGCAAGTCGGGGGTAAACTGGATGCGGTTGAAGTCGGCATCGACCAGTTTCGAAAGAGTGCTGATGGCCAACGTCTTGGCCAGTCCGGGCACGCCCTCCAGCAGCACGTGGCCGTCGGAGAGGAGACCGATGAGCAGCGATTCTACGAGGTGCTGCTGGCCCACGATCACGTGGCTCATGCCGGCGGTGATGTTGGTCACAAACGCACTCTGCTGCTCGATGCGGGCGTTGAGCTCGCGAATATCAATGGATTCTGACATAAACGTATTTGTTGTCTCTATTTAGACGCTATTCTGTATTTGTTTTGCGTACCACTTTTTATTTTGTCGCAAAATTACACAATTTATGCCATAAGGGGGAATGGTGGTATCTAAATAATATTAAAAAGGTCGCCCCTTTGCTTTATTTTAAGAAAGATTTTTGTTTTGAAACAAGCGCGGGCCATAGTGGGATAGTCCTTGGGCTTGCGGTGGGGTAGGCAGGGAGGAAAAAGTCCATTCCCTTGCCTTGGGCTGGTGGTGTCGTCAAGAACGAGCTGTGGGCCCAGCAGTCCACAGCCCAAAGCGGCGCCTTGGGCCATACGTCGAGGCGGGGTGCGCCCTGTATGGATAAAAGCTAATAACCAATTGATTATTAGTGCTTTTATCCTTGCGTGACGAGGTGTGTCAGTTGGAGACAGAAGCGCACTCGCAGCGCTGCTTGCGCTCGCAGTAGCGCTCACATTGGGCACAGATGTCGTAGCCGAGCATGGCGCCGAGGATGAAGTCCTCCTCGGGCGTGAGTTGGCAGAGCGGCCGCGTCACCATGCGTCGGATGGCCGCCATACACTCCCTCTTGCCAAAGAAGAGGTTGACCCTTCCGTTGCCCACGGGCTGGATGATGTAGTCGATGCTTTGCTTCTCCAGTCGGTTGACGGCGAAGTCGCGATACTTCTCGTTGAAGGTGTAGAGCACCATCTGTCTCACTCCCTTCTTATACTCATAGATATGATTCATGAGCACCTTCATGTCGGCCAGCGGCATCACCTCTCTCTGTTCCATTTCTCTCTGTCTCCTCGCTTTTTATTGATTGGGTTGTTTGCTATGTGTCATCCTGCCCCGCGGGCCACCCATGGTCTCCCACGGAGCAGGCTTTTGGTCTCTTAGAAGTAGGGTCCTGTCCAGCCCTTGGGGCAGCGGACCTGGCCTCCTACGAACTTGGCTTCCTACAGGACTTGACCTCCTACAGGCTCGGCTTGATCTCCTCCAGCCAAGCCTCGATGCGCTGCTCGGTCTTGTCGTCCTCGTTGACGTCGTCGAGGGCGAGTCCCACGAAGCGTCCATCCACGACGGCCTCCGAGTCCTCATAGGAGTAGCCCGCCGCATCGACCGATCCTATCACGCGTGCGCCTGCTGCCTCGGCCGCGTCGTGGAGCTCCTTCATGCCTCCGCAGAACGTGTCGCAGTAGGCCTCGCAGTCGCCACAGCCGAAGACGGCCACGGTCTTGCCTTCCAGGCCCTCGGCCTTGATCGTTTTCAGCGCGTCGTACCAGTCGTCCTGCAGTTCTCCCGCGCCCCATGTGCTCGTGCCGAGCAGGAGGTTGTCGTGGGCCTTGATGGTGTCGGCGCTCAGATTGGCGGCGTCGATGGCCTCCACGCCCAGTTTCTCCGCGATGGTCTGCGCGATGCTCTCGCAGGTGCCCGTCGATGATCCATATACTACTACTGTTGCTTTCATTTCCTTGCTTGTTTGCTGTTTTTTGATTCTTGATAACTGTTTACGGTTGCAAAAGTACTGACTTTTGCCGAATGGGGCAATACCTAAAAATAATGGTTTTCGCAGACCGGGTGGAAATCCCCTCAGGCAGGGTGGGATGGAACCCTCTCGGACAGAGCTGGATGGAGCGGAAAATCCTCAGGTAGGAGCGTAAAAATACAAAAAAGGCAGGCCCTGCCCCCTCTGATGAGCGCACGGTCTGCCTTTTGTATTGTTGCTATGTCGCCTCGTCCTACAGGAGATACTGCGAGGAGATGCTCTTGTTGTCTACGACGCGGCGGATGGTCTCTGCGAAGAGGTCGGCCACGGAGAGCTGCTTCACCTTGGCGCAGCGGTCGGTGTAGGGGATCGAGTCGGTGAAGACGATCTCCTCCAGGGCCGAAGACTGCACGCGCTCCGATGCGGGACCGCTCATGACGCAGTGGCTGGCGAAGGCGCGCACGCTCTTGGCGCCTGCCTCCTTCATGATGTCGGCAGCCTTGGTGATGGTGCCGGCAGTGTCCACCATGTCATCGACGATGATGACGTCCTTGCCCTTCACGTCGCCGATGATCTGCATGCTGTCCACCACGTTGGCACGGGCGCGCGTCTTGTTGCAGAGCACGAGCGGGCAACCGAAGTACTTGGCGTAGCTGTTGGCGCGCTTCGATCCGCCCACGTCGGGGCTACCGATGACCAAGTCCTTCAGTCGGAGCGACTGGATGTAGGGGATGAACACGCCCGAGGCGTAGAGGTGATCGACGGGGATGTCGAAGAAACCCTGGATCTGGTCGGCGTGGAGGTCCATGGTGATGAGGCGGTCGATGCCTGCCGTGCTCAGAAGGTCGGCGATGAGCTTGGCGCCGATGCTCACGCGCGGCTTATCCTTGCGGTCCTGGCGAGCCCATCCGAAGTAGGGGATGACGGCGTTGATCTGACGTGCGGACGCACGCTTGGCTGCGTCGATCATGAGCAGCAGCTCCATGAGGTTGTCGGAGTTGGGGAAGGTGCTCTGAACGAGGAATACATCCTTGCCGCGGATACTCTGCTCATAGCTTGCCACAAACTCTCCGTCGGAGAACTGCGTTCTTACGAGGTTGCCAAGAGGCACTCCTAAACTTGCGCAAATCTTCTCTGCCAAGTAACGGGTCTTTGTACCGGAAAAGACCAGAAAAGAGTTGTTATCACTCATTTGTCTTTGGTTGATTGTGTGATGATGACTTATTTCCGCTGCAAAATTAGAAAAAAAGTGTGACACTTGCAATCTTTTTTTGCTACTTTTGCAGCATGAAAGTGAATAAAGAGACTTTTTCTGAGGTTCACCAGCCCGTTTACGTGCTGGAGGAGGCCCGTCTGCGCCGCAATCTTGCCCTTATCAAGCGTGTGGCCGACGAGGCTGATGTTGAGATTATTTTGGCCTTCAAGGCCTTTGCGTTGTGGAAGACGTTCCCCATCTTCCGCGAGTATATCCACGCCACGACGGCCTCCTCGCTCTACGAGGCTCGCCTGGGCTACGAGGACTTTGGCGCGCCGGTCCACACCTTCACGCCCGCCCTCTCCGACGACGAGGCTCCCGAGATCGCGCGCCTCTCGTCCCACGTCTCCTTCAACTCCCTCTCCCAGTACGCGCGCCACCACCGCGCCATGCTCGCGGCCCATCCCGGTCTGAGCCTCGGCCTGCGCGTCAATCCGCGCTACTCCGAGGTCGAGACGCTCCTCTACAATCCCTGCGCGCCTGGCACCCGCTTCGGCGTCAGTGCCGAGCAGTTGCCCGACCAGTTGCCCGCCCACATCGAGGGCTTCCATTGCCATTGCCATTGCGAGAGCGGCGCCGACGTCTTCGCGCGCACGCTCGTACATATAGAAGACCATTTTGCCAAATGGTTTCCCCAGATCAAGTGGATCAATTTCGGCGGCGGCCACCTCATGACCCGTGCCGACTACGACGTCGATGCGTTGGTGACCCTGCTCCGCGGTTTCCACGCCCGCTATCCCTGGCTCCGCATCATCCTGGAGCCCGGCAGCGCCTTTGGCTGGCAGACCGGTCCCCTGGTGAGCCAGGTCGTCGATATTGTCGAGGACAGCGGCATCCGCACCGCCGTGCTCAACGTGAGTTTCACCTGCCACATGCCCGACTGCCTGGAGATGCCCTACCATCCCGCCGTGCGTGGCGCCCGCGTGGTGGAGGCCGACGCTCCCGGCGACCATGTCTATCGGCTCGGCGGCTGCTCCTGCCTCAGCGGCGACTTCATGGCCTCCTGGCAGTTTGACCATGCGCTCTCCGTGGGCGAGAATGTCATCTTCGAGGACATGCTCCACTACACGACCGTCAAGACCACCATGTTCAACGGCATCCACCATCCCTCCATCGCCCTGCTCCACACAGACGGCGATCTTGAGCACTTGCGCGACTATTCCTTCTCAGATTATCGTTCCAGGATGGATTAGCTTATATATAATAAGGAGAAACGGGCTTGTTTCCTTAACAAAGGTTAATTCGTAGAATTTTTCTTTCGGAAATGCTTGCGGTTTCGGAAATAATGCCTACCTTTGCACCGCGTTTAGAGAAATGCACAACACAACAGTGTTTAAAGGCGGCAATAGCTCAGTTGGTAGAGCACGACCTTGCCAAGGTCGGGGTCGCGAGTTCGAGTCTCGTTTGCCGCTCTATTTTTTTATTTTGATTATAAAGAGAAGCATAATTTTTCCGAAATGAATTTATACGTAAGATACTTTGAGCGCGAGGCCTTCTTTGGAAATGTTGATGAGGCTTTGGCTTTTCTTAGCTCTATCCCCGATATTGTGATCACTCCCGAGATGGAAGCAGACATTCGTGCCTATGCCAATGGCGATGTCTATTATCCCAAGCGCTACAAGGTTCGTCCCCGCATCTATTTTATCATGATCAAGACTGACGCCAAGAGCATGTCCGACTTCAAGCAGAAGAAGGCGCTCCGCTCTGGTGGCGACAACACCCGCCACGAGAATCCCGCCGTCCGCCACCTCAACGAGGAGCGCGAGGGCTGGTACGAGGGGCAGCTCACCTTCAAGCGCGTCGTCCTCATCCCCGCCACGGGCAAGCATGAGTATCGCGACACGCGCTTCGTGGCGCGCTGCAAGGCGCTCTCCGGCGTCGATTGCTACAACCGCGTCGTCGATTACCTGCGCCAGCACGTCGACAATCGCAGCCAGTTCCCCTCGGCCAAGGGCAAAAATTTCCAGTTCTCCTATTTAGGCATGTGGAAGTAGGACTATGAACAAGGTGATGTTGATTGGCAACGTCGGCAAGGAGCCCGACGTGCGCTATTACGAGGCTGACCAGGCCGTGGCTCAGATCGCCCTGGCTACCACCGAGCGCGGCTACACGCTGCAGAACGGCACGCAGGTGCCCGACCGTACCGACTGGCACAACGTGATCTTCTATCGCGGACTGGCCAAGGTGGTGGAGAAATATGTCCACAAGGGCGACAAACTCTACGTCGAGGGTCGCCTCCGCTACCGCAGCTACGACGACAAGAAGGGCATGCGCCGCTACGTCACGGAGATCTATGCCGACAACATGGAGCTCCTCACGCCGCGCAGCGCCCACGACGCAGCGGCCCAGGCTGCCCCGGGTGCCGACAAGGCGGCTGGCGACAAACAGGCCGATGATAAAGACAATCTTCCGTTCTGATGTATTTTCTACAAGTACTCTATTCCTCCAGCCTCGTTGATATCAACGTAGTCCCCTTCGGGGCGTGGCTGGCGGCTCTCCTGGCTGTCTTCATGCTCCTGCTCTCGGCCTTTGCCAGCGGGTCGGAGATAGCCTTCTTTAGTCTTTCCCCCAACGATGTCAATGCCCTTGATCCCGACCGCAGCGCCAAGGACAAGAGCATCGAGATGCTCCGCGACGACAACGAGCGCACACTGGCTACCATCCTGATAGCCAACAACTTCGTCAACGTGATGATCATCATGTTGCTCAACTATTTCTTTAGCCGGCTCATCACCTTCAAGGCCGCTTGGCTCGAGATGCTCTGCATCACCGTCCTGCTCACCTTCCTTCTCCTGCTCTTCGGCGAGATCATGCCCAAGGTCTTCAGCCGCCAGGCTCCCCTGCGCTACTGCCGCTTCGCCGTCAACGGCATCCTGCTCCTGCGCAAGGTCTTCTGGCCCCTGGAGACGGTCCTCATCCGCAGCGGCGCCTTCGCCGAGCGCGTGGTCCAGAAGGAGAGCCGCCAGCTCTCGGTCGATGAGTTGGAGCAGGCGCTGGAGCTCACTGACAAGAACGATATCAAGAACGAGCAGAGCATGCTCCAGGGCATCATCCGCTTCGGCGACGAGACGGCCAAGGAGGTCATGACCTCGCGCCAGGATATCGTCGATCTCCCAATCAACAGCAGCTACGAGGACGTGCTCAAGTGTATCGTTGACAACAACTATTCGCGCATCCCCGTCTATCAGGACAACCAGGACAACATCCGTGGCATCCTCTATATCAAGGACTTGCTGCCCCATCTCTCCAAGCCCAAGAGCTTTCGCTGGCAGAGTCTCATCCGTCCTCCCTACTTCGTGCCCGAGACCAAGATGATCGACGACCTCCTGCGCGACTTCCAGGAGAACCACGTCCACATGGCCATCGTCGTCGATGAGTATGGCGGCACGAGCGGACTGGTCACGCTGGAGGACATCCTGGAGGAGATTGTCGGCGAGATCAACGACGAGTATGACGAGGAGGAGCGCCAGTATGTCAAGCTCAACTACAACACTTACAGTTTCGAGGGCAAGACGCTGCTGAGCGACTTCTGCAAGATCCTCCACGTCGATGACGACGAGTTTGAGGAGGTGGCGGGCGAGGCCGACACGCTGGCCGGCCTGCTGCTGGAGATCAAGGGCGACTTCCCCAGCATGCACGAGCACCTGGAGTATAAAAACTACGCCTTCGACGTCGTCGGCATCGACGGACGGCGCATCAGCCGCGTCAAGGTGACGGTACATCCCCACCATGCTGATACGGACGCAGCGTCTCTCTGACGACCTCCTCCTGGGCCTTTGGCGCCTTCCTGCCGACACGCCCCGCGGGGCTAAGCGCCAGCAGGAGCGCGCCGCCGCCCACAGTCTCCTGGCTGCCATGCTGGGGCGCCCTGTCGCCATCCTCCACGACGCCGACGGCGCTCCCCGCGTCGAGGGCCATCAGATCAGCATCTCCCACACGCGCGGTTTCCTCGCCATCCTCCTCTCCCGAAGCCGAAGGGTGGGGGTGGATATCGAGTACCGCAGCGACCGCATCCGCCGCATCGCCTCCCGCTTTCTCCGGCCCGACGAGTCCGCCGGATCGACCGACGACCTGCTCACCTGCTGGTGCGTCAAGGAGGCCGTCTATAAGCTCCGGTCCGCCTCCCACCTCGCCTACGACCAGATGCGCGTCCACCTCGACACCGCCACGGCCGACGACCTCCTGGCCGCCGACTCCCTCTCCTTCGGGCGCGAGATCACGGCCGACTATGTCCTCGTCTGGACCTCGGAGTAGCGCGGCGCCTTCTTGTCTTCCATCGATTTCCTGTCTTCCAAAAATGTGAAAACCAACTAAAAGATTGTAATAAAAGACTTTTTATAGTGTTGATTTAGAGGCAAACCATTAATTTTGCACCCATACAACAAAACATTATAAATGGGTCTAATTTTATTGTATTTCTTAGGTGCATTGTCACTTTCCTTTCTTTGCTCCGTCCTCGAAGCGGTGCTCCTCTCCACGCCGATGTCCTACATCTCGATGAGGGAGAACCAAGGCAGCAAGACCGCCACGCTGATGAAGCAGTACAAAAACAACGTCGATCGCCCCGTGGGCGCCATTCTCTCGCTCAACACCATCGCCCACACCATCGGTTCGGCCGGCGTGGGAGCGGAGTCCATCAAGATCTTCGGCGAGCAATATTTCGGGCTGATATCGGCCATCCTTACTCTCTTGATCCTCGTGCTCTCGGAGATCATCCCCAAGACCATCGGCGCCTCCTATTGGCGATCCCTGGCCATGCCTTCCACCAGGATCATCCGCGTGCTCATCCTCATCACCTATCCCCTGGTGCTGCTCTCGGAGCTGATCACCAAGGTTTTCACCCCCAGGGGCAACCAGGCCTCCATGAGCCGAGAGGAGGTGTCGGCCATGGTCGATGTGGGCACCACGGAGGGCATCTTTCGCGAGTCGGAGAGCAAACTGATCAAGAGTTGCATCGCCCTGTCTGGCGTCAAAGCCCGCCAGATCATGACTCCCTCCATCGTGGTGGAGTCGGCCTGCCAGGACCTCACCGTCAAGGACTTCCAGGCCAAGCAGAGCTGGAGTTTCTCCCGCATCCCGGTCTATGCCGGCGACAAAGACTACATCACGGGCTACGTCCTCAAGGACGCGGTCCTCAAGTTGTTGTCGGAGGATCAGTTCCACGTCAAACTCTCCGACCTGAAGCGCCCGATCCTCACCTTTCGCGAGGAAGAGTCGGTCTTTCAGATATGGGAGAAAATGCTGGAGAAGCGCGAGCATATCTCCGTCATCATCGACGAGTATGGCGGTCTTCGCGGACTGGTGACGATGGAGGACATCATCGAGACCATGACGGGCGTGGAGATTGTCGATGAGGACGACGTGGCCGTGGATATGCAGGCGCTGGCCAAGGAGAAGTCGCGCCTGATGATGCGGGGCGGGAAATAGGTCCCTGCGGCAAACCAATAACGCACGACTTGGCGGCAGAAATGTACCGATCCAGTCGTGCGTCTATTAGTTTGGGGCGGAGTAGGGGAAGTTGTCTGGGCTGGGCGGCCTATCGTTTTACGAGGTGGCCGATCACCTGCTGGCGGTTGATAAGTGACAGGTCTTGTTTGTTATTTGAAGTTTGTGCTGACATTTGTTTTGTTTTGACTGTGAAGCCCGAAGAGAGAAAGTGGAAAATTGAAAACGTAATTTCGTAATTTCGTAATTTCAACTTAAGGTTTGACGGAATGATTTTGTATCTTTGCAGTATGAAAAAAGAAGAGATGATTGCATTGCTGCAACAACAGAATTCCTTTTTGCAGCAACAACTTCAGGAGGCGAACCGCAAGGCGGACGCTCTTTTGGTGGAGATTACGTCGTTGAGAAGCCTTCTTGAGTGCAAGTCGGAGGAAGGAATCAAGCAGAAGCGCGTAATCAAGGGACTTGCCAAAAATGCACAAAACAAATCAGAGAACAGCTCTCAGTGACATCACCAGCGACAAGATATATCACAAAAATATTGTTGAGCCCCCAAAAAGAACGGCAGCGAAAATAAGAAGTAAACTATATACGTTTAGGTTGTGGTGTAATATAATTTTACTACAAAATGACCTATAAAACTCTAGGCGGGGGCTTAGATCTGTCCCTGTCGATGGAGTCAAAATCAAATTCTCTGCCCTTGATGATGTCGGCAGGGGGGCGTTTCGGAGGGATCTTCAAGGGATTCTGGGGGAGCATCTTCGAGCATCCCGAGGTAAAGACGGCAAAAAGACGGCAAATATCGCCATTTGGCGTGAGAAATCCCGTTTTTTGTGGAGGCAAGACCCTTCGTGGCTATTTCCGAATATACGGGGGTGATTTCCTGTGAAGTGGTTATATATCAGAAAGTTACGTTTCGTTTTGCTTGTTTTTCACCTTGTTGAGGATATTGGCTCCTGGGACGCTGAAAACGAGGGTAAATCGTAAGCGTGTCCGCGATGCTAGTATCTATGCGTCAAAAAAAATATCGCTCAAGAATAGAAACTTGAGCGATATTTTTTTGTTTCCACCTATCAGGCAGCAGGTCCCGATACTTGCT
>ENA-OPUE01000569-OPUE01000569.1-human-gut-metagenome-genome-assembly--contig:-NODE-569-length-28983-cov-20.105434_pt1 | contig 28983 bp, 7 predicted proteins | sample MGYA00241466_ERZ501924 | MGnify/ENA primary metagenome ERZ501924 (study PRJEB25962, sample SAMEA2042223) | human gut metagenome | biome: human gut; feature: human-associated habitat; material: faeces...
GCGAGCTGGGTTCAGAACGTCGTGAGACAGTTCGGTCTCTATCTATCGTGGGCGTGGGAGTTTTGAGTGGTGCCGTCACTAGTACGAGAGGACCGTGATGGACAGACCTCCGGTTTACCAGTTGTGCCGCCAGGCGCACCGCTGGGTATCTGAGTCTGGATTGGATAAGCGCTGAAAGCATCTAAGTGCGAAGCCAGCCGCAAGATGAGAACTCCATTGAGGGTCGTCAGAGACGATGACGTTGATAGGATGCAGGTGTAAAGACAGCGATGTCAAAGCCGAGCATTACTAATTGCCCGAACACTTTCTTTAGAAAGTTCATAGTTTCAACTGTATGTACAGTCTGAATGGTGCTGAAAGTTGTAATTCAACATTACTTATACGTTTGCTTGTGTGCAAATACGTCATAACCCATTATCAGGTGGTTATTGCGGTGAGGTCCCACCTCTTCCCATTCCGAACAGAGAAGTTAAGCTCACTTGCGCCGATGGTACTGCAATGCAATGCGGGAGAGTAGGTAGCCGCCTTCTTTTATCAGGAAGCCTCGATTACGAAAGTAGTCGGGGCTTTTTTTGTCACGCAGATTTCGCAGATGACGCAGATTTTTTCTTTGCTGCTTTTCCTTTTTTCCCACAGATTTCACAGATGGGCACAGATTTTAGACCTGTTCGGTCTGGGATGGCGCAGATTTTTTGACCTGTTCGGTCTTGGATTTCACAGATTTTTTGTATCTTTGCATTCGCAAAAATAGAAAACAATATTATGAATCAATTTACAAAGATTATTGCAGCCCAACTCAAATTGCGTGAGCAGGCTGTTGAGAATACACTGGAGCTTCTCGAAGAGGGATGCACCATTCCTTTTATCTCCCGTTACCGTAAGGAGAAAACGGGAAATATGGATGAGGTGAATATCGAGGCCATCGCTCAGGCTAACGAGAAACTCAAGGAGATGGCGAAACGTAAGGAAACTATCCTGAAGACTATTGAGGAACAGGGTAAACTGACGGATGCCCTCAAGGAACGCATCGAAAATTGTTGGGATGCCACAGAATTGGAGGATATCTATCTTCCTTTCAAACCTAAGCGCAGAACCCGTGCACAGATTGCACGTGAGGCTGGCTTGGAACCGCTGGCTCAGGTGCTCCTCTTCCAGCGTGAACGCAACCCGCTGCAGGCTGCTAAGAAGTTTGTAGGCGACAAGGTGAAGGATGCTGATGCTGCCCTGCAGGGTGCCAAGGATATCATTGCCGAAATGGTGAGCGAGAGCGAGGAAAGCAGAAACCAGATTCGTGGCGAGTTCCGTCGTGGCGCTATCATCACCTCTAAGGTGGTGGCTAAGAAGAAGGATGAGGAGGAAGCCCAGCGCTTTTCTGATTACTTCGATTTCTCTGAGCCATTGAAGAAATGTTCTTCCCATCGCCTCTTGGCGATGCGCCGTGGTGAGGCTGCCGGATTCCTCCGTATCAGTATCTCTGCCGATGACGAGCAGTGCCAGGATAAGTTGAAGCGCCACTATGTGCATGGTTATGGTGAGTGCCAGACACTGGTAGGCGAGGCGGTGGATGATGCCTTTAAGCGTCTTTTGAAACCTAGTATTGAGACTGAGTTTGCGGCTTTGAGCAAGCAGAAGGCGGATGAAGAGGCTATCATCGTGTTTGCAGATAACCTGCGCCAGCTTCTGCTCGCTGCTCCTTTAGGACAGAAGCGAGTGATGGCGGTGGATCCTGGTTTTGCCAATGGCTGTAAGACCTGTTGTCTCGATGCCCAGGGCAATCTGATTCATCACGAAATCGTTTTCCCTCATCCTCCACGTAACAAGAAGAGCGAGGCTACTGCTGCCATCCAGCGCATGGTGAAGATGTATCAGGTGGAGGCGATGGCTGTGGGTAATGGTACGGCAAGCCGTGAAACCAGCGACTGGTTGCACGAAATAAGTTATCCACACCCTGTGGATATCTATGTGGTAAGCGAAGATGGTGCTTCTATTTACTCGGCTTCGAAGATAGCCAGAGATGAATTCCCTGATGAGGATGTCACCGTGCGTGGTGCCGTAAGTATCGGCAGACGACTGATGGACCCGCTGGCTGAGTTGGTGAAGATTGATCCGAAGAGCATCGGTGTGGGACAGTATCAGCATGATGTGGACCAGACTCAGCTCAAGAAGAGTCTGGATGGTGTGGTGATGAGTTGTGTAAACTCGGTGGGTGTCAACCTGAATACCGCATCGCAGCATCTTCTTACCTACGTGAGTGGTCTTGGTCCTACCCTTGCCAAGAACATTGTGGAATACCGCAGGGAGAATGGAGCCTTTGCTTCGCGTGCCCAGTTGAAGAAGGTGCCACGTCTGGGACCATCGGCTTTCGAGCAGTGTGCCGGTTTCCTCCGCATTCCTGGCGCCAAGAATCCTTTGGACAATAGTGCCGTGCATCCAGAGCGTTATGCCTTGGTAGAGCAGATGGCGAAGGACCAGGGTGTTACCGTGAAGCAGCTGGTAGAGGATAAGGCTCTGCAGAAGAAGATTGATATTAAGAAATATGTAACTGCCGAGGTGGGTATGCCTACCTTGACGGATATCATGGCAGAGCTTGACAAGCCTGGTCTGGACCCTCGTGGTGAGGTAGAGAAGTTTGAGTTTGATGCGAGCATCAAGACCATCGACGATTTGCAGGTGGGCATGGTGGTGCCAGGCATCGTTACCAACATCACCAAGTTTGGTGCCTTTGTTGATATAGGTGTTCACAACGATGGTTTGGTTCATGTTTCTCAGATGTCCAACCGATACATCAAGGATCCGAGCGAAGTGGTAAAACTTCATGAGCATGTGATGGTTCGTGTGGCAGAGGTAGATTTGAAGCGCAAGCGCATCGCCTTGTCGATGAAAGGTGTGAAGTAATAGGATGAATGACTGGAAGTAACAGGAGGGAATATGGATAATCATCAGATTTCTGCCGATTGCATAGAGTCGGCGTATTGCTTCATTCACCAGAAGCTTCGGGTGTTTGAATATTCTACCAATCCTACGCAGCGGGATGACATCGAGTATGCCATCTCGCAATATGTAGAGGGGATGAATCCCCAGCTTTATCAGCTTCTTTCGCAAGGCAGGAAGGAATTCCTTCTCGACCATGTGAATTTCGAAAGAGATATGCGGGAGGCGCAGGAGAAGCTGGAGGGGATGATGTAATGCAGGGGGATAGTTTATAATTTATTGTTTATAATTTATAGTTTTATCCCATAAGAATATAAAAAGAGGCACGCTTCGTTTTTTGAAGCGTGCCTCTTTGCATTTTATCGTATTTCATCCCCGCCAGGCGTCCCGGCGGATTTGAACCCCGCCAGGCGTTCCATAAAGTCTCCCGCCAGGCGTCCCGGCGGATTTGCAATCCGCCGTAAAAAAGGTTCGACCTATTAAACCGGGGGATTTGTAATCCCCCAACAAAAGGAAATGCATTCTCCTTTGCTGCGGATTCCAAATCCGCAGAGCCTAAATAGGTTAGGACATTTTTAACGCCGGATTTCAAATCCGGCGGGACGCCTGGCGGGCTTGCGTTCTTGTTTTACATCCGGCGGGACGCCTAGCGGGCTTGCGTTTTTGTTTTACATCCGGCGGGACGCCTAGCGGGCCTGCGTTTTTGTTTTACATCCGGCGGGATGCCTGGCGGAAACAGGAGTTTATCTGATCATCTTTTTTCCCTTTTTCTTCGAGATGTAGATGCCTGGCTTTGATGGCGTCTCCACCCGTTGCCCCGAGAGATTATAGTACTTGTCATCTTCCTGATCATTCTGCCAGATGATAGGGTTGTGGATGGCGGTATCCTCACCCTTGGCAAAGACGAAGTGGATGGCTCGTTGGCCCATTGCCAAGATTTCCTGGTTACTTGTACTTACCATGTCTTGTGGTAGCCAAGCCCGGTGCGCCTTCAGTTTTGTACCCGTGAACTTATAGAAGTCCAATCCCAGGGTTTTCTTGTAGGCAAGTACATAACAGTTGATGTTGGTAGAAGAGATGTCTTCGTCTGTAGCATTGCCCTTGAGGATAGTCGGCTTGTCGCTTACACTGGAAGTAGGATAGAACTTTTGCGTTACAGGGGTTGTTTCTGAAGTAGCCTTTCCATAAACAATATATCCCTGATTGGCATTGATAATATCCACTGGTGTCAGCGTCATGGTGAAGTTAGTAACCTGATCGGTTGCTGTTTCTTTATTATGAGCTGTAGCAGCATACGCTGTCACTCCCGCAGGTACTCTGGCGTTGAAAGGCAGACAGATGGTAGTCCAACCGCAAGCGTATTCGGATTCTTCATAGTTACCCACAGGTTGGATAATCAGGTTATATGGATTGTGCTTGGTATATTCGATGTTTTTGGTAGCTATACCCAGACCACCTTGCTGGTTGGCTGCACGTACGCAATAAACACCCGATTCGGTAAGAGTAATCTTACACTCTGTTGTATTCTTCTGATACAACCATTTTTCTGTCTCCTCATCCCATTTGAAGAGGAAGTAGCAGAGGGCTTCCTTTTGTGGCTGCCATTGCAGGCGCTCATCGTTTAGTACGATGTTATCCTTCCACTCCAGACGGTTGGGTACATCGTTGTTTACTTCATCTTCTTTAATAACAGGAGATAATCCAGATGCTGCATCTATCTGCTTGCAGCGCACTTGTGGTTCGAAGGCATCAGAACCGCCCAATACATTGCGGATGTTGTAATCCGAGATGTTTGAGAGGATGCAGTCGTCAGAGCCGGCAGCTGGTGAGCAGGCGGCAAGCGAACGGGGAGTAAGAGTAATCTCGTTGTCTGATTTATCCCTACTGTTGTATTCGTGGAATCTCAGTTTTAATCCTGCATCCTTCTTTCCCCAGCCGTAGTTGCGAGGCTGCGTGTACATCCTGGTATTGATGAATGTGCAGGCTGGTGAGGCTGGCGAGTTACCCCAAGGGCGTGCCAGGGTCCATTCCTTGTCTTTAAGCAGGCTAAGCTGTTCTGTTTCTGTCTTGATATTACAGTTGTTGAACACATAGCCCCATTCCTGCATCTCCTCCGTATTCGGAGCCACGATGTTGTTGCCAGCCCGGTCACGGTGGATGAGGTTGCATTTCTCAAACCAGATATTGCCATTGCCGCAAACCCAATCTGTCACGCCCGCAAGGTCGCAATCTTCCAGATAGCCACGGAAGTCGGAATTAGTAAAGTCGGAATAATAGGTATCCTCCCAACTGAGGAGCTTCACGTTCTTCATCACGCTTCGGTTGCCTTGCGTATGGAAGGCTACAGCCTGTTTGACATCTGAACTCTGATTCTTATAGTCGAACCGGTTTTCCAGGGTCAGGTCTTCAGCATAGAAGTCTGTAGCCTCTTGCATCAGCTGCAGGGTAGCAGTCTGGTTGATGCCTTCCTTTTCCGGAAGATTGTAGATTTTCACGCCTTCCTTGCTCTGTCCGATGAGCGAGATTTTTGGCTTTATGATTTGGGTTACGCCATTGTCGGCATTTCCTGTCAACTGATATTCTCCATCTGGCACGAAGATGTAATAGCGGTGACCATCTGTCTTGGTGTTGTTGTTTGCTGCTTCGATAGCCTTGTCGAGGGTATGATCCGAATCTGTACCAACGATGAAGTCAAATGGATGCTTGTGATAAAAGGTTTCACTTTTCGCAATATGCAGGATGATGGTCAGCTTCTGCAGGCACTCCTTGCCATAGATATCCTTGAAGATGGCCTCGCCACCATTTCCACCCTCTGCTTCTGTGGCAGAGAAGTTAAGAGTGAAATCGGTTCCTGGCTCCAAATCCCAATATTTAAACACATGTTCTCTTTCGGCACTTTCAGTCTGGAAGAGACCTCTCTTCACTGCCTGCATCGTGCGGTTGAACTTCAACTTGATGACACCATTGGCAGGCACATCTGAAGCCTCGATCTGGATATGAGTTTCTGTTGCCTCTATTGGGTATGTCTTGTCATTGATGGTAACTTGTTCCATGACTGGTTCATCATTTGGAATATCGAAATCGAATTTTACGTGATAGGTAGTTACCGTGATACCTATTTTATTCTTTACCGTTACGATGCATTCCGGCTCTTTTACCGTTGCAGAGGTTGCGGAAACCGTGCCCCCATTGGTGGCAGTACCCGTTACTTCAGGTATCTTTTCATCAGGGTTTTTCCATGGCTTAACATGGAAGATGAGATATTGGTATTTACCATACTGCATTTCAATCTCATTCTTATTGTACGTTGTTCCTCCACAGGTCAGTGTTTCAATCTCAGGCAATTCTTCTTCTTGTGGTTGATAGGTTACGCTGAAACTCTCGCTGTATGGGCCCTCGGTAAATTCCACGTTTTGCGTAGCGGTATTACCCGAACAGGTAGCTTCAGCTACATATTTATCATTCAGCGTTACCTCTGTTCCGGCAATCTTTACCTTTTTATTACCTTCCGTAGCCACCAGTTGGGCGATGCAATTTGGGGTAGAAGGGAAGGAGATGATAGAACCCGCATTAATCTGCATTCGTTCTGTTCGCTCGGTGGTGTTGTCGAATTTTCCATTTGTTGCATCGAGGTCTATCTTCAGGTCAATGCTTGCCTCTCCTCCCACGGTTCCCTGTTCTGCATCGTCACCAAGCTTCATCTTAAGCTGGGTAACGAGAATACCCTTTGTCTTCTGAAGGTTGATGCTTGGTGCCCCTTCGTCCTTGGTAAAATACCAGGTGACAGTGGTTGGTTGCTTGAGAGCGAGGATATTGAATTCATTAGGTTTGAACATTGGATACAGACGGATGTTTTCGCCCTTAGCGATATACTGTCTGCCTATACCATAGGTAAAATCATCTTCTGTTGAGCCATCCACGTCGGTTTCACCCTTTTTCGATAGATCAATCCAGTAGCTCAGCGTATTTCCCTCGTAGTAGAGGCTGGTGTTTCTCGGGATGGTAAACTTGTCGCCTTTCTCCACCCAGGTAGCTTCAGGGGCAGTACCCATGGCATACGAGCCTGCATTGTAGGTAACGTAGTAGGTATTATCCTGTTCCTTGAAATAAACCAGCAGGTGGCGGTGGTTGGTGATGTCGAACTCCAGTTCGTATTTGGTGCGGATGCTGTCTTCTGCCAGATAGGTGGTCTCGCCTGTGCGGTAGCATTCTGTTTCTTTCAGAACGAATACGGTTTGCTGGGAGCCGCTGGCAATACCCCAGGTTCCATCATCGTTCTTCTTCACTTTCTCTGTGGTTGATGCATTCTGCATCTTTACCATATCCACCGTGCCGTCATCGTTCATCTTCAGTACGGCGAGCGGTTCTCCGTTTGCATCCGTCTTGGCAGGATCCACAATCTTATCCAGTTTGTAGCCCTTCTTTCTGTAGAGGGTCATTCTCACTCGCTCACCTTGTCTAAAGGCGATGCCGCCGTCTGGCAGGTCATTGGTTTCGTGTCCTTCTCCCTTATTGGCGGTTTCAATCTTGTCTATCTTACCGCGGGCTGCATCTTCGGTTTCGGCATTCAGTTTCACCCAGTTGGCTGCCAGTGTACCCAGTTCTATCCACTGGTAGTACGAATAGTCGTCGCCAATGATGATGCGAGGACGGGTATTGGCACTTGGGGTGGTATAGCTATATACATACATGTGCACTTTGGCACCCTTTTCCTCTTCCTTCAGCGAAGGCAAACCGGCGTTTTTACGCTCTATGTCGGTACGTTCTTCGTCGAGGGTTGGCACCACACCGTCGATGGTGGTGGAGGTTATCTTGGAATACGAGAGGATGGAGATTCTGGTTCCTGTTCCTGAAGGAAACCAGAAAGTGGTGCCAGGACCGAAGGCACACCAGTTGTCTAAATCGGTGTTGCGGATAAAGCCCTTGCTGCCCGTCTGGCACCACAAGGCTGCGGCGCGCCAATGCGGATAGTCTTTACCGCTTTCACGCACATTGACAAATACTTCTGATGTCCAGAAAACATTCTTATTCTCTTCGAAGTTTACCGCCTGTGCGCATACCTTTCGGGTTTCTCCGGTATTCGGATCGAGATATTCCTTTATCTTGCGTCCGAAGTCATAGCGGATTACAGGATTGCTGGTACGGTTGTTCTGAGTGGCTGGGTTTGGTCTGAATACAGGTACGAGAACGAGGTTTTCGCCATCTTGGCTGAACGAATAGGTTTTGCCCAGTTCGTAAATCTGTTTGGGGTCAGTCTTGTGCGCCCAATGGTCGAGCGTATAATAATTCTTGTTCATCGTTCCATCATCATTCACGCTCTTGAAGAGGGTGTAGTTGGTAGGAATGGTGAAGGAGCGTACATCTTTCATGGCACTTGGCAGTTCGCTTATGATGGCCTCTTCCAGTTCCGGCACCATATTCTGATAGTCTTTCTTCTGGTCTTCTCCATCCACTTTGGTTCCTTCCAGATATTCGAAGGATACGCTTCCCAGGTATTGGGTAGTTTGCGTCCATGCACCACCGGTCCATCCCATCATGAGCAGTATCATGATGGAACGAACCAGGTGTAGGGTTATTATTTGTTTCTTTGTATTCATATTTGCTGGTTTCTTTTTTACTTTTATCTTACGATTACCTTCTTATTTCCGAAGATGTAGATGCTTGGGTAGAAGCCACTATAGGTGGCGGTGCCCGGCTGGACATCCAGGATGCGGTAAAGCTGACCGGTGGTTGAGAATACCTGGAGCTGGGTGGCATAGGTACTCTCTATGCGGATTCGCCTGCCTCCTATAGGCTGCACGATGAGATAGTTGCCCGATGGGTCATCATCATCGGTGATCTTCACATCAGGTTCTATCTTTTCGATGCCCGTGGTATCGGCGATGCTAATCACGGATGGGGCAGCAGATGAGCGTGCCTGAGATGCGGTTGCCGCAGGCGTGAGATAGGTGCGGAATGGCATAACGGTGGCAAATGGCGAAGCATCAGCAAATGTATCGCTGAATGCCGTACCCTTATCGTTCATGCCATAGATGGTTCCGTTTGCCACCTTTTGTGCCTTGAAGGTTCCCATGTGTGAATAACCGTTTACATCCAGGGTTCCCGTGGATGTAGTGATAGGAATCTCCGTGCCGTAGGCATGGAAGGTAACCGTCTGTGCTGGGGTATTATCGATTCCCAGATTTTTGGTGTATTCGTTATAGAACTTGCTTGAGAGGTCAAATTCATAATAACGGTAACCTGGGAAACGAACCACATACGGAATGTTCGCTGTCAAGGCAAGATAATCATTATATATATGTGCTTCGTTATAATATGGATTATCCACTTTATTATATAGCTTGCTTTCGTATGTACTTACAAAGAAGTCGTTCTTGAAACTGTAATTCCAGCTTGCGGCATTGTCTGCCTGGAAGAGTCCATCTTCTTTGCTGCCAGGACGCTGGAAGGTAGCGGTGGTTTCCCCGGTGTTCACCCCGTTGTTTCCCCCGTTGTTCATTCCGGTGTTTACCCCAGTCAATCCTCGTAGCCAGTACTCATGGTGCAGGGTGTGCGTGTTCGTGGCTGGGTTATCCAGTTCATCTGCTGTTGGTGTACCATAGAAATGGGTAATCTCACCATTTATCTGCGCCTTTACCTTGTTCACGGTGAATGGCAGGCTGATGCCTTCCCAGGCTCCCGTGGTCTCCTCGGCATAGTACATCGGCTTGCGCACATACCAGGCATGCTTGGTTACAGTGAATGGGATAGGGGCGCAGAAGTCGTTGTTGATGCAATCATCATTCTCGCTGTTCTTTCCCTCAGGTGTGCGCTCCACGAGATGGAAGTAAGGGGTGGTGAAACCACCGGTTGTTCCATTTTTTACAAGATGATGACCCTTAATCAGGATTTCTTTCTTTTCTTCATCATAGTTCAGTGCCGTATGAACGATGTCGTAAGCCTCGGTTGTGTTTGCCTCTTCGGTATCAGCCGCTTCTATACTGTTTGCTGCGGTATATACCAGGAGGTTCTGGGTAACTTTTGGCTTGATCATGAAGTCGTAGTACTTCTGGGCATTGTCGGCCACTGGCGGATAGAAGATGCCACGTTCGCAGATGTTTGGCTTGTCGCCTTCCTGGCTGTCTTCCGCCTTGGTTATGCCCATCGCCTTGCTGAGGTCTTTTAGGCAAGTAAAGTCTATCGCCGTTGTTGTTGGCTCATACACGTAGGTACTCCATTGACTCGTCGTACTGTTGTAGGCATTGTAATGGAAGGCATTGAGCTGGGTGTCTCCGTAATAACCGGCTGTGCGATATACACGGTTGGTCATGTAATCTACTTGTCGGGAAGTAATCTCGGTAGGATAGTTGTCTGGAGTAGATTGCAATGACTGGCCCCAGAAGAGGAAGTCGTTCATCTTCTCGGTGTCTTTACCTGTGCCATCAGCCTCTGTCTTCGTCAGGTTTGCGTTAAACAGTGGCAGGTAATCGCCGGTTCTCGATTCTGCTTCCGTTTCTGTGGCAGCCGTGTAATTCTGCGCACGTGCCTTGTCTATCCTATGCGTCTGGTCGTGACGTGTCTGGCTCTTGCCGTAGTTCGGGGTCAGGGCACTGCTGCCACCTGTACGCAGATAGACGATACCCGTGTTGTTGCCGGTATAGGCATCCGAACGGTGGGCATACTGATAGTCGCCGTTGGCATAGTAATCGTAGATGTACTTCAGTGCCGCCTTGTCGTCAGCATTCGTCATATCGTTGCTGTAGCGGGCACGCAAATAGTACTCGTTGAGGTCGTATGCCACCCTGCCATATTTGAAGTCATCGTATGTATAACCCGTTTCGGCAGTGCCATCCATTCGATAGACGATAGGGGTGGTGCTTTCAGCAGGATTATACTCAAAGCAGCAGTGGTAGGCACCCGGTTCGTTACAACCAAGGGTAGCAATGTTGCCGTTTTCCAGACCGAAGTTGTAGATTTCTCCCTGGTTCTCCCGGAAGAGTGCCTTGTCCTTGCTGAAGCCTTTCAGCACATGACCGTTGCCGTGGAAGGTTCCCTTGAACACGGCTCCTGTTCCGTTGATGTTGTCTGCGATGGTCAGGTCGTTCTGCAGGATAAACTGGGCATAGGCACCGCCGTCATTCTTTGGATTCTGCAGGTATTCCTTGAAGGCCTTCAGGTCGCGCAGGTTCTTGATGTAGATGCGAGGCTCCGCAAAATACTGTGGCTCACCCTCGGCACGAGCCTCTGCTGCCTCCTTGGCACGCTTCACAGCCTCAGGAATATGCAGGTTCACCTTGTCATATTGCGGATCCATCTCCTGGTAGTTGTGAACCACCAGGGTATCGGATAGCTGCACCGGAACGGGGAACAACTGCTTGTCGAATCCCGTCATGGAGATAGCCAACTGCACACCGTAGCCATTCATGAAGTAGTAAGCCGGAATTTCCAGATAGTCTTCCGTCTTGTCGTAGTAGGTTCCGGCAAAGAGGTCGGTCCTATTATCTGTGGCAGTTCCCTGCTGATAGGTGTTGTTTTGAGGAGTATCTTTCTTGTCAAAGATATCTTTCAGCCAAGTGTTTCCATCCTCAAATTCCGTGGTAGGGTTGCCGTTCTTGTCTCGCTTCAGCTTGCCGATGTGCCAGTAGTAGCCGTTGGCAGCAAACGATTCGTCGGCATCAATCTTCACCGGTTTCTTGTTGATTCTGATCATCTCTCCCGGCAAGGCACAGTTTTCGATGCTGATGTTGCCGCTTACGGTAGGTCCCTGCACATACTCGATGGTGAGATAGATGGTGTAGGTATATTCACGAGGAACAAAATACTTGGTAGTATCTATATTGACCTCAGAAAGCGCCTTCACTTCATATTTTTTGTCTGAAGAATTATATACATAGAGTTTCTCTACCTTTACATACTCGTCAGTCTGTGGTTGGTAATAGGTATTGGCAGGATCCAATTTGCCGGATGTTATCTCTATATAATTATTATTCTCATCTTTTTTAAAGAATTTCTCAGTATGCGCATAGATAGGCTTATTCTCTGTGCTGTTTTCGCCCTTGTATATCTCGTAGGCAGGAGCCTTGATAACCAGGGTAGCGAGACTCTTTTCGGAAAGGTGCTTCTTGAAGTAATCTGCTTCAGCATCATTCGTGTTGTCAACCTTGTCAACCAGCTGGAATGATATCTTGGCATCTTCGGTTAAGGCCGAAGGCAGGGTACCATTGAAGATTTCATAATTACCAGCTGGGTTTTGGGCGTTCATCGACAGCAATGCCGAAAAACCGTTTTGAGTACCATCTTTAGATGTGGCACCCTCGAAGGTGGTACTCTTTGAACCGCCCACATAGAGCTGGTAACCATTGGCAACAGCAGCGTTATAAGCTGTATCTTCTTTTTCCAGATAGTTGCGGTATTCCAGGTCGCTAGAGAATTTAGTTAAATCCTTCGGATGTCCGCTTCTCATCTTCCAACTGTAGATGCGTGCCGTCTGACCACTCTTCAAGCCCGAAAGCACGGTAAGACCATCCTTGTTGTCGCTGTTGAACTTGATAGGAAGATCATGAGACGACTTGAAGGTGTAACCCGTGATATGGGCATTGTAATAGTAGTGGAACCCCGTTACATACCAATAGTGGATATCCGGCAGACTGTCGGATTTATTGCTGTAGTATCCCGTAGGGAAGCAGTCGTCCACGATGTATCTTCCATTCTTGTATGGGAACACGAAGTTACCCGTTGTTTCCAGGAAGTCTTCGTCGTGTTTCTTGCCGTTTTTATCGGCCTCTCTCTTGTGGTTGTTGTCTGCATATACATAACCGCCACCTTCGTCTTCACGCACATTAATCAGGTTCATCTCTATCACGCCATAGATAGGTCCGTAATGTTCCTTTTCTACTGCCTTTTGTTTAGCCTTATCGTAGGTTACCTGACAGAGCTGAATCTTCATGGCATAGCCCGATGCGATGCCAATCATGTTTCTTGCCGTACCGTCGTTGCGCTTCTGGAAGGTTCCGTAGATATCTCCCGCATTGCCGGTATCAACATTGCCCTTATTGGTGTTATAATCATCGATGTATTTCTGCTTTACTTCCAGATACGACATATCCTTGAACTCCTGGCTCTCTTGGTCTTTGGCCGCCACCTGACCCAGATGGTTGCGCCATGGAGCATTCGTCTTGTCGTTGAACGGAACATCCGAAACCATGGCACCTACATAGTGGATAGTGTTGGATAATCCCATGTAGTTACGTGCCTTTGTGCCGTATTTGAACGAGGTAGCATCGTCTGCCTTGGCTTGCAGACAGCTGTCTTTATTGTAAGCTATTTCTTTCGACACCATCTTAAGCTCACCCACACGGGCGATGGAATATGGAGTCTTGTTGATTTCGTTCACGGTATAGTCGCGTGCACCGAGCAGGGTGAAGCAGTTGTCTTCCAAGCGGAGAATGTCTATACGCTGGAAGGTGTTGATAATCTTCGGATTGTCGATGGTGTGGGCTGCAAAGCCATAGCCGGTAATATCAGTGCTGCGGAAGCCTTCGGCGTATGAAAGGTGACCATCGCCGAAGATACCACCCTCGCTGTCGTATTCATAGAAGACGTTATCTTTCAGACCTTCCAGTTTAGGGCTAGCTCCTGCATGATAGAAGTATTTATCCTGCAGCGAGATGAAGCGATAGGTGTATATGCCCTTCTTGTATGCATCGTTGTCATCATAATGCTTATAGTAATAACCAAAGAGGTCGGTGCCCTCCGGCAACTTGATTTCCTGCATTTCCTGGTGCGAGATGGTGATGTGCTCGCTTTCCTTATTGTCACCCACCAGGATAACGGTGTTGCCGCCGAAGCCTGCGGTGGTTCCGCCAGGGAAGCCATTAAGCTCATCAAGATGCTCTTTGGTATCCGTAAATGCCTCATCCACATTAAATTCCTTGGTATATTTCAGCACGGTGTTGTTGTTGGCCATCACCGATGAACCCTGGGCAAGGGAATATCCTCCGCCATATACCGCTTCATCAATGTTGATATTCACGTTGTCCCAACCTACCTTTGGTTCCGCTGCATCCACTGTGGTAAAGTATTTGTCACTGTCGGTATCCGTAATCTCTACCTTGTTGCCATTATCAATAGCCACGATGTCTTCACGGGTACCCTGGGTAATCAACTCATCGCTCAGCAGATAGATATGCTGCTTGACAGTTGGTGATTTCGTCTTGCCATCGAAGTCTTCCAAACCCAGGTTCTTCTGGTCGGTACGCTTCAATGCGTATCTGCCGCCCTTGTGGTTATCCTTTCTCACCTTATAATATTTAGGATAACCCACCTTTACCTGGGTAGAACCATATACATATCCCGAATAGGAACCGCCCGTAACGGCACGGAACACGTGACCATTGAGGATATCTACATTGGTAAGACCAATGACGTTACCCTGCTGACCGCCACCATATACGAAGTTGGCAGATACGCCCAAGCCTTCTGGATTGTTTTTGTCATCCACTACACCACAAGCATTAAACAGAGTGCCATTCATGGTCGGAGCAACGCATTTGATATTCTCACCCATCAGAATATGGGTGTTGCCATATACATAACTCTCCATACCGTAGCCTGCACCGTAAATGTTGAGGCTGGCATATTGGGCACTTTGCAGCAGGTTGTTGGAATTCTCCAGCTTCGTCTTGTCCTTTCCAGCCAGCATATCGCTTTGCAGGTCGATGGTTACGTCGCCCTTGATAGTACCACTCTGGTAGCAGCCGCCATAGACATTACCTCCCATGTAGGCATTGTTCTTTTTATCCGTCTTCGGTTCAAACTTATTCTTGATGGTAAGCTTGATGAAAGGATATTCCGAGTGGGCAAGGCCCAGCAGATAGCCACCTGTGTGAGTAGCCTTTCCCTTGTAGTCGTAGTTGGCATTGTTGCAGCCACCCACTATCTTGTCGGTGATGGTAAGACCCTCCGGGAAGATGTAATCCACCACGTTGCCAATCTTCTTGGTTTCAGATTCCTGGAAGTCGGCTGCCGTTTTCGGATAAACATTCATGTTGCCACGGTTACCGCCGCAGCAGAAGGTGCCGATGGTGCAGTCGGTGAGTCCTTCGCCAGTTGCGCTTCCGTTCCAGGTCAGCGTGCCCTGGATATCTGTTTCCACTGGGTGGAAATACAGGTCGATCAGGTGAGGATATACCTTAGGACGGTCTTCATTCTTTGTTGGCAGATAGAGGGTACTGATTACCTTGTTCGATGGGTCGTTAACCCAGTCGATGCTGTCGGCAAGGTTCAGCTCCTTGGTATAGTCCTCAACGCTACCGTTCAGTCTCTGGAACATGTTCATGAAGTCGTTCTCTGCAGTAGCGGTAAAGAGTTCATCACCGTTACTTCCCATGAATACGCTTCGGATATTGACATGGCTGCCGATGTTGATATTGATGTCGCCCACCTTCTTATGTGAGTTATCATTGTAATCATACACCTTCTGTACGGTGGCAGAGTTTCCGCCGCCATATACATCGCCATCAATCACAACCATTCCTTCCTGGCTGTTGACTTGATTGTCCTTGCCAACCTTGCCGGTGTTGCCCGTAATGTCGATGTTCACCTTGTTGGTGAGTGGTCGCCATGAATTGATGTTTACAATCTTGGCCGCATCGCTTGCCGCCTTGATAGATGGCATGGTTTCACGCATTGGTACGGTATAAACCAAATCTACTTTCTCTGAATTAGGGTCGTCTGGGTTCAGCGGATAATGCTCGTTTACGGTTACCTTGGTATTTCCGTTTCTATCGTTGGCATACAGATAGTTACCGTTTCCGGCTCCATATACGTTGCCATAGATATGACCACCGTTTATCTTGATGTTGGTGCCTCCTGAACCTTGGTTCTCCTTGAAGTAACCCTTGGAGTCGAGCACAATGTTTACATAGCCCGATACGTCGTTGCCGCCATATACGCTGCCATGAATATAGATATCGGTATTGTCATAAGGAGATTTGCCTGATGGTTCCCCCGAGGTATTATTGCCCGATGTTGTAGTATCTGTACCCGATTTTTCATTGCCCGTTGTGGTGGCTGTTTTCTTACTGTTGTCTTCTCCGATGGTGACATTCGTTGATTTCTTCACATCGCCCATGAAGCCGCCGCCGAAGATATCATGGCAGTCGATGGCCTTGACGGTGATGTTGGTAGTACTATCCACGGAACTGTAGAATCCGCCACCGAACACACGGCGACAGAAAGCACCGCCGGATCCCTTGATGTTGGTGCTGCCTTTTACCTTTCCCGAATAGCCACCGCCCACAATGTCCATATAAGAATAGCCACTGTAGAAATGTTCGTATTCCTTGCCCGGTTCAAAGCCGATGCCGTAGTGAATTTTCTGCTCCCTCACCATATCAATGTTGATGTTGGTATTTCCATCAACAATGGCATCCTCACCGAATCCGCCACCGAAGATACTGAAGTGTGGAGATCCCACCTTATAATATATCTCCTGCCATTCGGCAGTTTGGTAGAAGCGCAAGTCCTTGGACTGTCCAGGTTTCACCTTCGTATCATTATGCAGGAATCCATTGGCAATGGTGATATTGGTGTTGTGGCCCACTTTGCAGGCCTCGTTGCCACCACCGTAGATATTGTGGCTTATCTTGAACTTCAAGGTTTCATGGTTGTATTGTGGAGAATAGGTGATACCATTGATGATGCTGGCTGGATGCCAGGCACGGGTATCCGGGTTCCAGTAAGAAGTAAGCATGGCTTTGCCACCCTTGATAATCATGTTGGTATTGCCGGTTACATCTGCCGAAGTGATGCTGGTGGTCTTTTCTCCATTCACAGTCTGGGAATCACTATTTCCCCATCCGCCGCCATAGATACCATGACCTATCTCGCCATCCCAGATGCTGATAAAGGTATTGCCATATATCGTTCCGTTCTGGCATCCGCCGTAGATACGTTCGTGGAAGGCAGGGATGGTATTGGCATTGACATCACCTTCCGGATGCTTCATGGCTTCTTCGCTCCAAGGTTCGAGAGCCTTCTTGGTAGTTTCGTCGTAATATGGATAAGAGATGACTGGTCGGTCGATGACCAGACAGGAATTTCCATAGATGCCACCCAGTTTCTTATGGTCGCTACATTCCGACGCGAGGCGACCTTTACCGCCGGCAAATACCTGCGAGAAGATGGTGCCACCACGGATGTTGACCAGCGAGGTGCAGTTATTAGGAATCTTGTGCTGCTCATAGGTAAATACTTCAGGATTTTCTTCTTTTGTATAACCTACGTTGGCAACATCGCCACCGCCATATACGCTACCCCATATCATGGTACGGTCTATCGTTCCCAGGCTTTTTCCGTTTGCCATATAATTATAGTTTCTACCGTAGATATGAACCTCCGTCTTTGGAACGCGGGCCATATTTGGGAAGTCAATCCATGTATTATTGTTATTGTTTTCAATAGATTCAATACCGGCACCACCGCCATATACATTCTGTGCGATAAAGCCCGACTTGATGAATACTCTGGATGATTTACCCACCTTGCCGAAGTCATAATCATCGCCGCTGGTGATGTCGCCGTAAGGCAGCGCACCCAGACCTGCTCCATAAATATTTTCGCATATTGGCTGTGCATCGGTTTCTACATAGGTGTCGCCAGTAACATATCCCGAGTAGCCACCGCCATGGATGGCCTGGAAGGTGAAGCCCGGCAAACCGAGAATCCATGCCCAGCGACTGGCATGATAGCGTCTGTAGGTCATCGGGTCGAAGCCTTCTTCACCAGGATTGCAGCCAGTAACGCTACCGAAATAGAGTTTCTTGTCTTCCTTGGAAACCTTCAGGAAGCCGTTATAGATACTTGTTTCGAAGTCAGAGTAGGTCTTATGGTCTGTTACCTGATTGATATATCGGTATTTGATACCGTCGATGTCGATGAAATCATCGTCGCCAATCTTGGCACCCGGCTGCGCATATACCTCGGTTCTACCCACTTTGGTATTGGCTCCGAAGCCGGCTCCGAATACCGAGAATTCAGGGTCGTTCGTGTTCTTGCTGCCGATATACCAGCACAAGCCTGGCAGTGAGGTCTCATCAAAGAGACTGAGTTTCTTGATGCTGTTGTCTTGATCCTTGATGATGATATCAGAAAGTGGCGAGTGGTTGACGATTACGATAGCATCGCCGGTATTATCTGCTACAGTAGAATCGTTGGTATAGGTACCCACATAGCAGGCACGGTTGCCGCCACCATAGATATTATGGTCGCTCTTGAAGGAACCCGAGTTCATGGTGCCATTGGTGAATTCAAAGAACTGCTGGGTATTCTCATCGTTCATGATGCGGTTGATGGCAGCCTTTGCCTTTTCGTTGGTAATTTCATCCACCGTCTTGGCTTTCAGGATGGCTGCAGTTATCTCCTTGAATTCCTCAATGTTATCGCAAATCTTCTCGCTGTCTGCCTGAGCGGCAAGCCAGGTGGTGAAATTACCCTTGCTATCTGCCTTGCGGTTCCATATCCAGGTACCGCCGTCTATCTGCACCTGGGTGTTACCCAGAATGTTGGCATAGGTTCCCTCGTGGGCAGTATCCTTCTTGCCGAGCACGGTTTGGAGAGTTTTCTTCAGCTTTACCTCTTCGGTTTCTGTGCTGTCGAGCACTACCTTTACATGTCCATAGCCACCGCCATAGATATTCTGTCCCAGTTTTCCGCCTTCCACATGTACCAGGGTGTTGCCATCCACGGTGCCATAGGCACAACCGCCATATACGTTGTCCCAGACGAATGGCACCACGTTGTTCTGGTAGTCGATTCCTGTAGAAGAGGCAGCATCGGTGTTGACGATATGCACGATGGTATTACCGTTGATGCGTCCCACCTTATGATAATCAGGGGCATCTTTCTTCTTGAGTCCCTTTCCGCCGCCGAATACTTCGCCGAAGATATCGCCACCTTTCAGGTTGACGAAGGTCTTGTAGTTCTCGGCCTTGTAACTGATGAATTCGCCTGCTTGATGTCCTTCTGCATCATCTTTTTTTTGTGCGATTTTTGATTCGCTGATAGGCTTGCTGGAGTAATCCGGTGTCTTAGTTTCATTACCGATGTTGGCGATATCACCGCCGCCATATACGCTGCCATAAATCTTGGCATCGTCTGAGATTTCCACCTGGGTGGTTCCCGTTACCTTAGCCACGTTAGTAAAGTAGGTGTATTCTGTTGTTGTAGTGCCATTGGTTTTAGTTGTGGTCTTTAACGGATCCACGCCTGCACCGCCGCCGAATACATCACCATGAATGTAGGCTCCTTTGACGAATACCTGCGTGTTGCCGCCGATGCTTCCTGTATTGTTATCTGCAGTAGATTCCGGGTCGCCGAATCCGCCACCATACACACGATGCAGGAAGGTATTGCCATCCACTGTTACCTTGGTGCTATCCTTTACGGTACCAGCATAGCCACCACCCAATGCACTGAGGATGGTGAAGTTAGGAACGCCCTTCGAGTTATCGAAGACATTCATGTCATTCTTCGTATTTGTTCCTTCGGCAGCAGCTCTTAGGGCTGCCTTGCGTGCTTTCTTACTCTTGTTCTTGCTGCTATGAGGGCGGGCGAGCTGCTCAGTGTCATCATCCACTTCTCCGTTGTATTCACCATATTCACCCTCCACGTTGACGGTAACATCGGTGCTTCCCACGCTGGTGTTCTCACCATATCCGCCGCCGAACACAGAGAAATGAGGGTTCTTGTTGTCATCATAAGATTCCTTCCATTCCGGTGTTTTCAGGAGAGAATAAGGGGTCATACCCTTTTGTACATTTACCGTAGCAGTTCCTGTTACGGTGCAGGCGAGGTTTCCGCCGCCATAGATGTTATGAGGGTTGAGGAACTTGTCGTTAGCTTCGTCATAGAACTTTGACTTCTTAACGATGTAGTCTTTTCCTTCTACTTTCTCCCAAACGTAGAAATTCTGTATAGTGTCATTCCATAACTTATTCCATATCACATTGATAGAGAAATTATCCTTCAATATTCCGTTATTCTCTCTTGTCTGTAAGCCTGGGTCTTGTGCCAGATAAATATTCGTGTTTCCATTTACATCGGCAGAAGTATAGAGGTCTTTCGATGCTAATGGCTTGCCGATGCTATCTGTGATATTACCCTTACCTCCACCGAAGATTTCTCCGGCGAAGTTGGCACCATAGATATTGATGTTTGTATCTCCTCCCACCTGTGCCAGGTTTCCGCCGCCATAGATGTTTCCATAGATAGATGGAGCTTGTGCTGATGAACCGGAGAAGGTAAGGCTGGTGCTGCCGGTAACTCTACCTACAAGCTCTGGATTCCAGGTATCGTCTTTGATGACTTTAGATGTTTTATCTCTCTTCTTTCTTCCATTTCCACCAGCGAACACAGAACCACGAATATCAGCATAGTCGCTGATACTCAATTCTGTATCTTCTGTCTGTGCCATGTCGCCACCTCCATATACATTATCATAGAAGGTTCCGCCTTTGATGCTGATGGTAGATTTACCATAGAGGCGAGCCATGTTGGAAAGGGTTTCAATTTTCTTGTTATCCAAATTTATAGTATCCGCCACACCATATCCACCGCCGTAGATAGGGCAGTAGAAGGTTCCGCCAGTGATATTGAGTGCTACGTTTCCATAAGTCTGACCCAATTCCTTGTAATCGCTGGCATTCTTTCCACCATATTTCATTTTAGCGAAGAAATAGTTTGTTCCACGACCGCCGCCGAAGATACCGTTCTTGCAATAGAAGGTACCGCCATTGATGGTAAGTGAAGCTACCGTTTCGCCTTCCTGACCATAAACATTGCCACCATATTGACTTGGTGTCGCTGAAGTCTTAGTCCACAATCCTGGACTCATATATCCGCTACCTCCTGCATAAATTCCATCTATCATTTCTGACTCGGTACCGAAAACGCCACCATTGATGGTGATTTCGGTACGGGTGGCTAATGGATTAACATAAGTATAAGTATCTTTGGTATCGTAGCATCTGTAGGTAACCAGTTTGTCCTTTATATTTTCTTTATAAGAATCATAGAGGTTTTTATAAGAATCATAGAGCATGACATCTCTTTTGGTTGCATCATTCCAATAGGCAATACTCTGGTCTGGTGTATGGGTTGAGTCTTCGGCTTCGCCATAACCGATACCATTCATACCGCCGGCACCAGCACCAAAGATACCGCAAATGATGAGGTCTGTCTTTTTGTTACCTTCTGGCAGAATCTTGAAAGTTCCGCCATTAATGGTGATGGTACTGTAGCCATAGAATGGATTGTTGACTTTTACAGTGCCAGTATGTCCACGCCCCGTACTACCGCCATAAAGTTCAGTAACAATAACACGGTTGTTGATATTTGTATCTTCGTTGTTTTCAGAGTTTTTAGGATCAAGGGTAATGTTGGCTCTACCCATGTAGGTATTCATAGGCACATTGTAGGTTTTGCCATCATAATCCAGCGTAAATTCGCGCTGTGCTCCCAATGTTCCGTTTACCACACGAGCCACCTTGCCGCTTTTGATGTTGATATCTACATCGGCATACATGGCACCCTCGTGGCTTCCTGCAAGAATAGCACCTACATCATAGTCGTTTTGTCTGTCTTCTTCCTCTGCGTTTGCGTCGTTTTTTACCTTTCTGATAGGGTTATGGGCATCGTTCCACGTTCTGTCGATGTCTAAGTTGATTTTGCATTTGATAGGAAGATTTGGGGTTCCCATCACGCCATTGTATTTTGGGCTATCAGACGTTTGACGACCGCTGGCACTGATACAGGAATAGAAGCCTGAATGGATGGTGATGCTGAATCCTTCTGTTCCGTGAGGCATAGACGCCTCGTAGGCTTGGATATTTTGGGTATTATTCAATGGCCAGAATCGACCATCGTTGTTGAAACCGCCGAAAATATGAAAAGCATTCGTTACGGCTCCATCAATGGTTCCATATTCTGGAGAGTTTTGGTTGAAACCGGTCATGATGATTCCTTTACCCATCTCCAGGTTGTTATACTGGCAATAGATAATCTTGTAGAAGTCACCGCCGTTGTTGTTGAAGGTGATATTTTCGAAGCGGGTATCTCCCCAGATAGGCAGACCCTTGTCTGCACCCCATATTTCGATGATTCCTTTATAGTCCGTATCTTCCCATTTTCCGGTGATGGTAGCATTGCGGAAGAGAGGTGACTTGTCTTTAAGTCCGTCCCAATCGCTAAAGGTTAGTAAATTTTTAGTTATGTTATTTGGGGTAATGTTGAAACCATTTAAAGTATTGTTAGTGACACTGTAGCTACTCGTACCCATCAGCACGATGATGTTTTCATCCCATGAGCCTTTCTCCAGGAGTTTGCTGTAAGCACCATTCCAGGTAAGCATTGGCTTGTCTGGAGTATATCCCCATTCTGCATCGTCTTTATCCACTCCTTTTGGGTATGTGGTACCATTAATGGTAATATTATTAGGGCATAAATATACCACAACGGTAGCATAGAGGGTATCTTTGTAGAGTTCAGATTCATTGCTTTTAACAATTACTTGACAGTTGTATTTGTCTTTGTGAGTTGCTGAGGCTGGACGGATAAACTTGTTGGAAGTTTCTCCTGTTAGCTCAGTTTTTCCATTGAACCATTGGTATGTGATGGTAAGCCCCAGGTTGTCGTTGCTCAAATTTGTATTATTGGTAACATTGACGATATAAGTAATAGGGGCGATTTGGGAATTTGGGTCGTTTTTGGAATCAAGTTTAGCAGTGATGCCGATGGCTTTTACCAGGATGGTACTTGTGCGAAGACTACCATCTTTAGATTCTGCATAAACATACTGGTTGTAAGGCTGGCGAGGCAATGTAAAAGGGTTACAAGCCTCGGTGTTTACTTTAGTAACGGTGGTGGAGTTGTCTTTGAAAACATACCAGTTGTAAGTATCGCTGTTGGTTGTGCCGTTTTCATCAACTACGGTCAGCACATCATTCTCTCCTCGTTCAAGTTTCAGCTTGATGTTTCTGAAAGTAAATATTGAATCTCCTAAATATGCCCAGCTTTTCCTATCTAATATCTTGTCTGAAAGATATTGGTTTATCTGATTAACAAAGGTCTTGCCAAAAGTCATTCCGGTGTTCTCATCAATGGCATCGATGCTTTTTTCTGTACCATATTTATAATCCTTTTTTCCTGTAACTTTGTTGGCTGCGGTATAGTACCAGGTTGATGTGATTGGTTGACCATCTGCTATTTCGTTGATGAAATCCATGCTTCCAGAGTTGCTCGCCATCACACTACCTTTTTTACATTTTGCGGCATCGGTGCTGGTTTTCAGCTTGCCATGAATCAAAATATTTCTAGGTAGGATAACAAGATTACTGCTGCTTGGTTTGGCTAATTTACTTACAGCACCGAAACCTCCTGAAATAGTTGCTTGGTGATCACCAGAGGTAGAAGTCAGAGAGGCATTGGTAAGCATGTTCACATCAACATTAGCGGAGATGTTGAATATTCTGAATAGGTTTTTGTTATCAAGGTTATCAATATAGCCAACGACACCTCCCACTCGAAAGCTATTGGGTGCAATGTATTCTTCCTCATTATCTGTAATTTGTGAATTGCGGATGATAATATTGCTGATTTCTGCAAATTGTGTCATGTCGCCAGCAACGGTACCGATTTTGATGACAGATTTGCCAACTGGTGCTGTATCCTTTTTCTTTTGAATGTAGGCACTGTCAATAATCAAGTTTGTGACAGATGCATAAGTAGCCTCACTTGATGCGGAGGTACCATAAAGTCGGCCGAAAAGACCCCATGATGCTTCAGAACCTGTCGCATTAACCCATTCTATTTTCATATTGCTGATGGTATGACCGTCACCATCAAATTTTCCTGCAAAATAGCGGTCGTTATTATCCTTATTACATTTCCATGTACCGATAGGCATCCATTTACCTTTGCTCAAGTCGATGTCTTGGGTAAGCTTAAAATATTTGCCGGCAAACATAGCCTTGGTATTTCCGCTGTCCACATCATGTGCCAACTTCGCCAGCTCCAGGTCATTACTGATTTGCCATGGATCATCCTTTGTTCCCGAACCACCAGCATATTTTTTAGCGAAGAGGTCGCCCTCACCATATACCTTGGTCTCTGTGGTAGTAGTGCCGCCTGCCTCCTGGGCATGCACCATTTGGATGCTCGCCAGCAGCAGAGCCAGCAGCATCAAATATTTTCTGCATATTGTTGATATTGAATGTATTCTCATTGCAATGTATCTTTTTATTTGTTGGTTGGTAAAAATCGTGATAGGGTTTTAATCTATCAGCAGATGGCCCGTGTAGGCATCCTCATCAGCCAATACATAGAGATAGCGGGGTTGAATCAGGATGCGGATGGGGTATATCATGGCGGTGACGCCCTGTTTCTGATTTTTCAGACTTTCGAAATTCTTTTCGTTGAGTTCGATGGCAGAGGTTACTTCCTTTCGGGTAATCACCTGCTGCTTCTCGTCCTTGAAAACCACATCGTAAGTAACATTGATGGTAGGGGTGAAATTCTTATCGGGAATGGTATAGAAGGCCGGTCCCCATTGGGTGTAGTCTTTTATCGAATTATCGAGAAGAATGCTTTTCGTTTCGTTCTCGAAAACTGATGATGTCGTATTCGTATCGTCTTTATTGTCCTTGTAAGGAATCTTAAATGGAGCGGTGACGGTGTTCCCTCCGGCTGCCGTGCTCTCTCCGAAAGTAGTGTAAGTGAGGTCGCCCTCTTTCCATTCTATGGCACCCTGAGTCCATTCTTTCTTGGTTTCATCCCAGGTATAAGACCGGCTTACGATGCCTTTGGTGGCTAAGTTGCCCGAAAGGGTTACGCCCTTGATTCGGAATTGTCTTACGGCTCCCATCTTCGTGTCGAGCTTGAAGAGAAGGCGATAACCTGTCAGGGTTTGGTCAAACTTGAATTTCACCACCCGGTCGAAGGTGTATTCTGTCTTCTGGGCATCCATTCCCTCCTTGCTCTGTGGTTGGGCACAGATGATAGGGGCTTTCTTGATATCGAAGATAACAGGACTTGGGGTATGATTGGATGAAGTATTCTCTGATGATGTTTCTTCGGCTGAAGTACTCATGGCGAATGGGAACGAGAGGGTGAAGGTGCGGTTGGTGGATATCACCTTGGCGCCATCCACTTTTGGCATATAGGCGAAGAAATGGAAGGAAGTAGCCTTACCCAGATAGTCGTTCCAGCGCTTGCGGCTGGTAGCCGTCCAGTTTTCCGTGGTGGAATTATAGCTCACCGATTCATTGCTGTAGATGGAGTTGTCAACACCAAGCTTGGGATGACTGTTGCTGGAATAGTAGCCGAACACGCCCATGGTGGCAGGATGCTTGGCGGCATCGTATGCCTCGTAGGGGTTGGTTCGGGTAAGCGTCTTCTCGGTTTTTGCCGAGAAGGAGATATAAGCATAGTTGTCGGCATGCTGAATCGGCATGTCGCTGCTCTCGCAAGCAGTGAGGATTGCGAGGAGAATGATCAATGGTGTTACTATGTTTAAAAACTTTTTCATATCCGTGTTCTTGCTTGTAATTGGTTTCCTGTTATTTTCGGCAACTTTTCGTCTTGTTTTACCAGCCGGTGTTTTGCTTTTTACCAGCCGCCGGTACCGTTGCCGTTGTTATCTATCTCCTTTCCTGGCAGCCATTCCTCCACTTCCAGTTTCGAGAAGGCGATGAGGCTGCCTGTTTCTGTTATCTTGAAGATGTATGTATATTGATAGCCCGCCTTCCATTGCATGTATTCAGCCGGAATGGTGGCAAGGGTCTTGTTTCCGTCGATGATGGCGCTGATGGTGTAAGTGCCCTGCTTGTATTGGGCGATGTTGAATGGTGGCACATAATACCACTTGTTATATTGGTTCTTGTTTTGTAGTATATGGATGGCATCGCCCTCTTCCTCGTAAGGTATCGTCAGGCCGAGGAATCCTGTGGCACCTGTTTCCTCCGAAGTTTTCCACGCAAAAGAAGGTGTATAGCTGGTTGGGGGGTCTATTCCTGTAAGGGGATAGGTTGCCGTGATGGTTCCCTTGAGCGGGGTATCGGCAGAAGATGGATTCTTGATGTATCTGCTGTCACCAAACTGAATATCGGTGATGGTGATGCGCTTGGTGTTCGCCGGATAGGTGAACTTGAATCGTACCTTGGCGATGAGCGGAGAAAAACGGAGGGTTACGCACTTGCCGTAAGGGGAAGTGGCGTCTGTATTGTTGGAGAACCATAAATCGCTGATGTAAGGCACGCTTTTTGCCGTGGCGCCTTCTGAATAAGCAAATGGAATCTGGAAGACGTCTTCTGTAGTGGATGTCGGGGTTCCCGATGAGGCTGAACTGTTGTCAGCTGATGAGGCTGGGATGATAGGGGCATTCGCCGGAGTAAAAGCGTAGAAGCGGTAGGTGGATGCTGAGTAATCCCAGTATTTGATGGTTTGAGTAGTGGAGTGTTTAGTAGGATGAGTAAGTCCGACGTATTCCCAGTCGGCGGTATTGCTTTCTGTGGTTCCTGCGCTGCTTTGTGTAAAGTTTACCTGATAGCCGTCCATGATGACTTGCGGGGAGTTGGGAGTAGCAGCATAGTTTTTGTATCCCCAAACCCGGAAGGATTTGAAGAGCGTTTCCAGTCCCGTTTCGCCGGAGCGGGAGATGGGTGCATCCTGCCATGTTCCGTTGGCACCGCCGAATGCGATTCCCACGTTTGGCTTAGGCTCCGGTGTCTCTGGTTTATCCTGTTCTGAGGAGCAGGACAAAAGGCATAAAGCCGAGATCAAAAATGATAAGATGCGGAAGTTTTGCATATTTTTTTTCGTTGTATTTTTAACCTAGGAACCGGGCGGGGAGAATATCCCCGTCCGGTTTACGTTATATCATAATCTGATATGATTACTTGTTGTTTCCAAAGGAATCAAATCATACTCTTCGTAGATGAATTTTTAGTTCTTCTTATATGTCTTTACAACTTTAACACCATAAACGTTATTGTTGTTGGTGTACTTCTTGTAGCAAATACCGGTAGGAAGAGTTGTGCCTTTTGCTATAACATATTCTTCTTTACCAGAAGGATTTGTATAGTATTCATTTTCACCAGCAATGATGGTTTCACCTTCTTTGATAATTACAGCACTTAAAATATAAGTTGGATTACCTGTTTCTTTTGTATAGACATAAGCATAGGTAGTTGGTGTTGCGGTTGCTGTGAATTTTGCAACAGTGTTTTTGGTAACCTCGATAGTTTTGCCATCTTCTGTTGGGATTGTTGAAGGCTTCTCTGTATCAACTTTTGTCAGAACAACACCATTGCGACCTGTTGTTGATGTTTCGTTTGAAGACCTAACAACCTGGAGAGCGTCGATAACCTCAGCCTCTGTTGCAGTTTTGTGGTCTTCATCAATGCTATAAAGTTGTCCATTCTGGTCGAGGTCTTTCTTTGCTGCGCCATTCTCTGCTACGCTGAAGTAGATGTCTGTTTTATCTGTCGCAGGGTATTCTTCACCTGTCTTGTAAGCCTTGATAACAACCTTGTTTTCTGTATCGAACGCATATGATGTTACAGATGGAGTAGAAACAGTAGTGATGGTTTCTTGATTGAAATCAACATTATCAATGTCTGCTACTACAGCATCGAATGTGATAGGGAAGAGACCCTCAGGAGTATCCTTATCTGTGTTAGTAGCACCATTCGTGTTATCTGAAATCTTGAAGATATAAGTGTAAGCGTAGTTTGGCTGCCACTGGGTGTAAGAAGCAGGGATAACTGCCTTAGCACCATATACCTTGATTTCTTCGTTTGAACCATCGTCAGATACAAGCGTATAATTCATACGCAGAGTAAGAGGCTTGCCATTTGTAGCTGTTGGGAGAACTGCTGTGTAGTAGCTATTCGCTTCCAGACCTGCCATGGAAGCTTCCTTTGCTGAAGTCGCAAGCTTGTTACCTGTTGCGTAATTTACGTTGCCAAGGGCAAGTTTTGTTTCCTTATCATTATCTTTTGAAGTTACTGAAACAAATGCCTTATTATAACCCTTGGTGTTATTATCTAATGCAGTTTTGCCAACAACAGGATATATTACTGTAATTTCTCCATTCTTAGCTACATAGTTATCTGTACCTGTAGTATAAAGGGTCGCTGATTTTGACTCTTCTGTAGTTAATTCTTCTCTTTGACCGTCTTTAGAATAGAAGTGAAGCTCCTTTACAGAGTATCCTGGAACGGTCTCATAGAATGCTACGCGAACTTTTGCTGTAAGGTTCTTGAAGGTGAACTTAACTGGTTGTTTATAGTTCTTCTTCTCTACAGTTGTAACATCTGTATAGTAGCACTCCTTAAGATCATCAATTTTTGTAGCTTTGAGAGTGTATGAAGCATAAGTGTTATTAGTTGCGTCTGCATTAGGAGTAACAATAGTTGAACCATATACTTCATTTTCTTTAAGAGTAGCCTTATTATCAGTTACCAGCTTATTGTTACCAACAGAGTAAGCAATGAAGTCATACTGTGGCTGGCTGTAATCCCAATACTTGATGGTCTGACTTCCGGTGTGCGATGTGTTAAGACCAACGAAATCAAGGCCTGCATACTTCCAGTCATTTGTGTTGTCTGAAGTTGTACCTGCCGTATTTTGCTCCCATGCAACCTGATAGTTGTCGAAAACTTTGGTAGTAGTAGGAGAACCAGCTGGCAAAGTACCCTTAGTACCCAAAACATAGAACTTCTCACCAAGAAGTTTGGCTGCATCAGCACCTGCTTTGTTTCCATTTGCTGCACGAGTAGTCTTACCAGTCTCTCCTGCAAAGTTAATCGCCTTATTGGCACCATTCTCAACATTTCCGCCTTCTGTTCCGACGAAGTCTTCACTTGAGCAGCTTGCAAGTGCGAGTGCAGAAGCTGCTATAAATAAATATTTCTTCATATCCATAAAATGTTTATAATTTTTTAATTTATTATTCTATATCCGTAACTACTCAGCACCCCTATAGAAAACTTCTCGTTAATAAAGCATAAACTTGAT
>ENA-OPUE01000584-OPUE01000584.1-human-gut-metagenome-genome-assembly--contig:-NODE-584-length-28488-cov-25.320086_pt1 | contig 28488 bp, 25 predicted proteins | sample MGYA00241466_ERZ501924 | MGnify/ENA primary metagenome ERZ501924 (study PRJEB25962, sample SAMEA2042223) | human gut metagenome | biome: human gut; feature: human-associated habitat; material: faeces...
CCCCCGCCGAAGCCTCCGCCGCCACCGAAGCCGCCACCAGAGCGACCACCGGAGTTGGAACCACCGAAGCTGGCACCGCTGCGATTGCCGAAGCCACCGAAGTTGCTGCGGTCGAAGGTATTGGTATTGGTGTTGTTATTGCTGCGGGTATTGTAATTGCGCTGGCTGTCACGTCCGCCAAAGTTGCGGTTGGCTACACTTCGGCGTGTACCGTTGCCCACATAGCCCTTGTCGCCGTTATATCTAAAGCTGCGGTTGCCGGCATATCCGCCAGAATTGCGGCCGCCATAAGTTACATGTCCTATCATCGGACCACCCCAGTACCAAGGACCATACCAGCCACCCCAGCCGTAATACCATGGGTCGTACCATCCGCCATACCATCCGGCATAGCCGTAGTACCATGGGTCATACCAAGGATCAAACCATGGGTCATACCAGCCGGCATAATAGCCATAGCGCCATGGATTGTGCCATCCCCACATGCGCGAGCGCCAATAGTACGGGCCATAGCCATAGTAACCGTAGAACCAAGGATCATAATAGCCATCCCAGCGGCTCATACGGCGGGTATAGTCGAAATCCTCATCCTGGTCGGCGTACGTCTGGGCAAAATAAGCATCGTCATAGATGCTGTCGGGTCTTACCCCCTTGCCCACATGAAACTGTATGATGTCGTTGCCGAGCGAATCGGTACCCACATGCTCATAATGACTGAAGATGCGTCCGCCCCTGTTGTACTCATCCACATCTCGTCCGCTCCCACTCCAGAAGAGTGAATAGAGGCTATCTCTGCGAGCGCGCTGCGCAGCATACTGCTGCTGGAGGCGTGCCCGTTTCTCAGCCTTTTCCTGTGCCTCCTTCTTCGGATTGAAGTAGAGGTCATCGTCCTGCGCCATCGATGTCAATGGCATGGCGGCTGCCATCAGGACTGCCAGAAGATACATTTTCTTCATTGTATAAATCTCCTATTTAAATTGCCCCTTGCAGGGCAGTTTTTCCTTTAATTTTAGCCTTAATCTTAATCTAAATGCAAAAATATCACATTTCTTTATGCAAAAATACAGAATTTCCCTAAAATAATGTAGGTTTTCCCCTATTTTTTTATAATTTTGCAGAAGATTTAAAATAATTCTAGCTTTTTTGAGCATTCAAAGGCGTTTTTTGACAAGAAATTAATACAAATTAAACATGAAATATTTAGTAGCGACATTCAACATCGAGACTACCGCCGACTTGCTGCAAGCCTGCCAAGACCTGCTTGCCGACGGAGCTGCCGAGGCAGGATTCGAGTCGTTTGAAGAAACGGAAACGGGCATGGAGGCATACGTGCAGAAAGACCTCTTCGACAAGGAGGCACTGGATGCCTATATCGCCGACTTCCCTATCATCGACACCCGCATCACCTACGACATCAAGGATGCCGAGGACAAAGACTGGAACCAGGAATGGGAGGAGCAGGGCTTCGACCCTATCTTCGTAAATGACCAGGTGGTGATCTACGATGCCAAGCATCCGGAGCTTTATCCCGATACCAGCAACCGTCCCGACATCATCGAGATTGGCATCGAGGCTAAGCTTGCCTTCGGAACCGGCAACCACGAAACCACCCGCATGATCATCTCGCAACTGCTGCAGATGCCGGTGAAGACCAAGCGTGTGCTCGACTGCGGTACGGGAACGGGCATCCTGGGACTCACCGCCTCCAAGCTGGGTGCCAAGGACGTGGTAGGCTACGACATCGACGAATGGAGCGTAGAGAACGCCAAGCACAATGCCGTGCTCAATGGCGTGGAAAATATGGAAGTACTCTTCGGCAACTGCAATGTGCTGACTCACGTGAGCGGCGTATTCGACGTGGTGATGGCGAACATCAATCGCAACATCCTGCTCGACGACATGCGCCTCTTCCGCAACGTGATGAACATTGGCGGAACCCTGATTCTAAGCGGTTTCTACGAAGAAGATGTTCCTGTGCTGCTCGAAAAGGCAGCCGAACTGGGATTGCATGAGGTAAAAAGACAAGTGGATAACAACTGGACATGCCTGGTATTAGGCTAAAGGCTAAAAGAAAGGCTTTAAAAAAACAAAAGAGAGGCTTAATATGAGGCTGTCAACTGCCTGCTTGCAGGCAAACAAAAAGGCTGATTTTCGAGAAATCGAAATATCAGCCTTTATTCATTTTCATCAAATACCTTTTCGCTCTTGTTGCTTCCTATGCAAAGCTGCTTCAGGTCGTAGTAGCTGCCGTTGTAGATATCGAAATCCACATAGCCCCTGATGCCCGGCAGTTTGCCAGCATCAGTATGCTGCCAGAACTTCCACTTGCCCTTGTATTGCACCTTATCCACATAGTAATGGGCTATCCAGTAAGGGTAGTCATCAAAGACGGGCGCACTGAGATACTGTTCCTTGAATTTATAATAGGTGTAGATGATAGGTTTCACATGATACTTATCCTCCACGATATGCAGCCACGTGAGCACATCGCGCTGGAAATCCTCCACACTCTTATCATCGGGCTTATGCTCGATATCCAGAACCGGCGGCAGGTCGCCATCGGCAAGATGCACCTGTTCCAGGAAATAATACGCCTGTTCGCGTGCCGTAGATTTATTGCTCCAGAAATGATACACGCCACGGATGAATCCGAAATCGCGTGCCTGGTTGAAGTTGGAACGGAAATTCTCGTCCAACCTGTCGGAGCCTTCGGTGCTCTTGATGATGACAAAGCGCACAGGGCAGCCCTTGATCATCGCACCCTTCAGCTGCTCCCAGTCTATCTCACCCTGGTAATGCGAAATGTCGATGCCATGAATCTCATAGCCCTCGGGATACACCTCGTCGCCATAGAGCGCACGCCAGCGGAAACCGGTAGGTCCTACAAAGAAACGGTAAAACAGGAAGACATAGAGAACGACAATGGCCGTTCCGCCTATCCACCATGCCCAGCGGGGGTATCGCTGAAACAAAGAAGACGAACGCTTCCTTGCACGAGAGCCGCCACGCCGAGTAGAAGCAGAAGGCTTTTTCCTCGGCATAGCAGTCTTTTTTTGCGTAGAAGTCGTTCGTCTTGACATATAGATGATTAAAAGTATTTATTCTTACTTAGCCTGCTCCAACTGGAGAGTCTTAGTGGTCTGGTCGCAAACCTCAGATGGACCCCAGTACTGGATAGGACCTGGATATACATAAGCTGTCTCCTTAGCCCACTGCTCACGCTTAGAAGCGAAGAACTTGAATGGAGCACCGTCGAGCTCAACGAGAGCCTTGCGGATAACTGGCTTGTTGGCACCGTTACGACGCTCGATGTTCATCATCATGGTGATAGGCACACCACCGGCAATCCACTCAGCAGCAGGAGCTGTGGTGTTCTTGATGATTGACATGTAACCGGTCTTGCCGTTAGCGATGAGGCGAGATGCGTTGAAACCGAGTGAGTAGCAGTAGTCAGCATCGTAGTTAGAAGGAGCTGCGCAACGTCCCTCGTAACCGAAGAAGTGGTGCTGAGCTGAGAACTTACCTACGAACTTACCCTCCTTCTTCCAAGCAGCCAACTTCTCAGCTACCATGCGAGAGAGCAACTTCTCTGTCTCGATGAGAGATACCTGTACGTTTCCGTGAGGGTCACGGTCGAGGCAAAGCTGGCGAGCTACGTCTGCTGGCAATGACTCCAATACTGCGAGGTTGTCCTTAGCGATAGCGCCCTTAACGAAAGCAATCTGCTCCTCAGCGCTAGCGAACTCACGGCTCTCGCCTGTAGCTGGGTCTGTAAGAACCTCGTTCAACTCTGCGATGAGCTTCTTGATAGCTGGGATGAACTCGATCAAGCCCTCTGGAATGAGAACAGTACCGAAGTTGTTGCCCTCAGCAGCACGGTTGGCAACAGCTGTAGCGATGTATGTTACAACGTCATCCAAAGACATCTCCTTAGCCTCTACCTCCTCAGAAATCAAGCAGATGTTTGGCTGAGTCTGGAGAGCGCACTCAAGAGCGATGTGAGAAGCTGAACGACCCATCAGCTTGATGAAGTGCCAGTACTTGCGGGCAGAGTTACAGTCGCGCTCGATGTTACCGATGAGCTCAGAGTATGTCTTGCAGGCTGTATCGAAACCGAAAGAAGTCTCAATCTGCTCGTTCTTCAAGTCACCGTCGATAGTCTTAGGGCAACCGATTACCTGAACGCCATACTTCTTGGCAGCATAGTACTCAGCGAGAACGCAAGCATTGGTGTTAGAGTCGTCACCACCGATGATAACGAGTGCCTTGATACCGAGCTCGCGGAGAATCTCGATACCCTTCTCAAACTGGTCTTCCTTCTCCAGCTTGGTACGGCCAGAACCGATGATATCGAAACCACCAGTGTTACGGTACTCGTCCATGAGCTCAGAAGTAATCTCCATGTACTTGTGATCTACGAGACCGCCAGGACCGAGGATGAAGCCGTAGAGCTTGTTAGCTGGGTTGAGAGACTTCACACCGTCGAAGAGGCCAGAGATCACGTTGTGACCACCAGGAGCCTGACCACCAGAAAGGATTACACCTACGTTGAAAGCAGGGAGTTCCTTAGCCTCGCCAGCCTCGAAAGTAATGACAGGCATTCCGTAAGTGTTAGGGAACAACGCCTTGATTTCATCCTGATTTCCTACTGACTGAGTAGCCTCGCCTTCAACTGCCTTTACAGGACCCTGAAGAGCCTTAGGCAACTTTGGCTGATAAGCCGCTCTTGCAATCTGCAATGCACTTTTTTCCATAATTTCTTTTTATCTTTTAATTAGTTGAAACTTCAAAAACACTGCAAATTTAAGCTTTTTCTACGAGATACGGAAAGAAAAATGCTAAAAATGCGTTAATAACGATATTTTTTTTGATTTTTCATGGCTTTTCCAGAGATTTTTATTATCTTTGAGCATTGTTTTCAACCAATTATTAATTTAGAAAAAAGAAATATGGCTAACAAAAGAGATTTAAAACGTACTATTAACTACATCACCAGCGAGCTCTTCACTGAGACTGTAGTAGCGTCTTTGTACAACGAAACTCCTCAACAGGCAGACGTTGAAGGTATCCTTTCTTCCATCGTGATGGTGAACGAAGATATCATCAAGCGTGTGTCTCATCCTGAGCCAGGCATCAAGCCGGGAGACTACTACAAGAGTCTGATGGCAGACTTCAGCAAGCAGGTGTGCGAGATTATCGACCAGATTTCAAACCTGGGATAACCTGAGATAACCTGGGATAAGGAAGATTGCAGAGCTTGAAGCAACAACCTGCAAGTATTTACACCTATTATATATATAAAGAATGGTAAAAGACATTTGTCAGTGGATATTATATAAATACTTGGGATGGAAGAAGGATGTAACCGCAGGCCATCCCAAGAAGTTCATCATTTGCCTGGCTCCGCACACCAGCAACTGGGATTTCCTGATAGGACTGCTCTTCTCTAGAGCTGAGGGCATCAAGAGCAACTTCCTGATGAAGAAGGAGTGGTTCTTCTGGCCGCTGGGACCTATCTTCAAGAAACTGGGCGGTGTACCGGTGTGGAGAAGCAAGCATACGAGCATGACCGACAACCTTGCCGAGACTGCCAGAAAGCGTGAAACCTTCGGTCTCTGCATCACACCAGAGGGCACCCGATCGCTCAACCCCGACTGGAAGAAGGGGTTCTACTTCATCGCCCTGAAGGCAGGCATCCCTATCCTGCTCTACGGCGTGGATTACGAGAAGAAGCTCATCCAGTGTACCAAGGTCATCATCCCTTCGGGCGATGTGAAGAAGGACATGAGAGAAATCAAGCTCTACTTCAAGGACTTCAAAGGCAAGAAGCCCGAGAAATTCACAATAGGAAATATCGACTGATAACAACGAACATAGTATAACACTCCGATGCTTCGGAGTGTTACACTAACAGGAGAAAGTAAGTGAAACAAAATAAATTTATATCATATTGTCTGATAAGCAGTTTGCTTATTCCGGTTGGAGCTGTCATCCAGGCAGAAGCCGCAGAAATGTCTTCTGCCTCTGACGCATCTGCCATGACCCCTTCGGTAACGAAGATCAAGGTGAAGAAAGCTTCCGCCAAAAACGCAAACGGATATGACGAGGGGAACAGCTACGCCTGGGAAGACATCGAATACGATGACGACCCATGGGTGTTCAATGCCTCCCGCCCCTACTTCGTGACTGCCGGCCTGCAAAACCGGCACCTCTCGCTGTGGGCTTCTCACGGACGATATTGGGATGCGGAGCGCGGATGGAAGTGGCAGCGCCCCAACCTGTTCTGCACCAACGAAGACCTCTTTACGCAGACCATCGTGGTGCCCTACCTCATCCCCATGCTTCAGAACGCAGGAGCCATCGTCTTCACGCCTCGTGAACGCGACTGGCAGAAAGAGGAAGTCATCGTTGACAACAACGACAGAAAATCCATTTCATACATAGAAGTGGATAACTCCAAGAAATGGAAAGACTGTGACTCCCTGGGCTTCGCCAACGCCAAAGACGTGTACAGCGACGGAGAAAACCCCTTCAGAATGGGTACGGCTAGACAAGTGAAAGCCACTAAGAAAAAGAAAAAATACAGTCTCGTCAGCTACCAGCCGAAATTCAAGGAGGCTGGCAAGTATGCCGTATATGTAAGCTACCAGACCCTGCCCAAGAGTGTGTCCGACGTGAAATACATCGTATATCACAAGGGACAGGCCACGGAATTCACCGTGAACCAGCGCATGGGCGGAGGTACCTGGGTATATCTCGGAACCTTCGATTTCGACGAAGGCTGCAACCAGCAGAACCGGGTGGTATGCACCAACCGGGCTTCCAAGAGAGGCGTGGTTACCACCGATGCCGTGAGATTCGGCGGAGGAATGGGTAATATAGAACGAGGCGGCAACGTGAGCGGACTGCCACGCTGCCTGGAAGGAGCCAGATACTACGCCCAGTGGGCGGGCGCTCCCTACAAGATATATGGCGGCAGAAAGGGACAGAACGACTATGCCGACGACATCAATACCCGTTCGCTGATGACCAACTGGCTGGGCGGCGGAAGCGTATATATGCCAGCAATCAACGGCAAGAACGTGCCGATAGAACTATCGCTCGCCCTGCACAGCGACGCAGGCTACGACCCCGACGGCAAATCAACCTGGGGCGCACTCGCCATCTGCACCACCGACTACAACGACGGTATGCTGAACAGCGGTGTTTCCAGATTTACTTCAAAGGATTTCGCCAAGGCATTGCGTGACAACCTGGTACTTGACATGACCAAGACCTTTGGTTCATTCGGAAAGCGATACCTCTGGGACCGCAACTATTCGGAATCCCGACTGCCAGGAGTGCCATCTGCCATCATCGAAATGCTCTCGCACCAGAGCTTTCCGGATATGCGCATCGCACAAGACCCGATGGGCAAGTTTACCATCGCCCGCTCCATCTACAAGACCATCCTGAGATATGTGAGCAGCAACCACGACGAAGATTACGTGGTGCAGCCGCTCGCTCCCAAGAACTTCAGCGTAGAGGTAGATAAGTTCGGATACGCCAAACTCACCTGGAATGCGCAGCTCGACAAGCTGGAGCCTAGCGCCAAGCCTTCCCGCTACATAGTATATAAGGCAGAGGGCAAGGGCGGATTCGACAACGGAACCCTGGTGCGCTCGCCACAGCACTACGTAAAGATGGAGCCAGGCAAGCTCTACAACTTCCGGGTAGCAGCCGTGAATGCAGGCGGCGAGAGCTTCCCTTCAGAAACCCTGTCGGCACTCTACAATCCATCGGCATCGCACAAGGTATTGGTGGTTAACAACTTCCATCGTTTGGCTTCACCACAGGTAGAAGACGATGACGACATTCAGGGCTTCGACCTAGACAAGGATCCGGGCGTAAGCTACGGACTGACGGCTGGCTGGAGCGGCAAGCAGCAGGTGTTCGACATCCACAAGATGGGCATCGAGACCACCTGGGGATTGGGCTACTGCGGCAACGAGATGATAGGCCAGTTTGTGGCTGGCAACGACTTCAACTATACCGAGGAGCACGCCCGTGCCATCGCATCGAGCAGCAAATACAGCATAGCCAGCTGTTCGAGCGAAGCCATCATTTCGGGTAAGGTGAAGATGACCGACTACCACGTGGTGGATCTCATCAACGGATTGGAGCGCGACGATGGCTACACCCATCAGTACTTCAAGACCTTCACGCCAACCATGCAGAAGCGTATCAGATATTATGCCCTGAACGGCGGCAAACTGCTGGTAAGCGGTTCCTACAACGGCAGCGACATGCAGACCGACGAGGAGAAGGCGTTCATGAACGACATCTTCAAGGTGCAATATGAGCCTACGGGTACCAAAATCATCGTGCAGGACATCAACCCGGAGGATTCCACCATCACGGAACGAGACAGCATCGTGACCACCGACCCTATCATCGAGGGTCTGGGCAAGGAGTTCGGCTATTACTGCCAGCTGAATGCCCGCCACTATGCAGCCACTCATCCCGAGATACTCAAGCCAGTGGGCAGAACTGCCTTCTGCGCCATGCGATACCTATCGGGCACCAGTGCAGCCGTGGCTTACAAGAGCAGCAGCTACCGCACCTTTACCATGGGCATCCCGCTGGAATGCATCAGCGACGAGAAAACCCGCTACGGCATCATGCTGGGCATTCTCAATTTCTTAACGGAATAATTTAAAATTAATAATAATATGTATAAGATTCAAGCAAACCAGTCTGGCACACGCTCTATCGAAGTGAGCGACCAGCATTTAGAGACTATTGACAAGTATCAGTTGTTCCGCAACCTCGTAGATAGCAATGGCATCGTTGACGAGGAAGTGCTCGACAAGTTGAAGTTCAATGTACGCGCCCTCCTGGAGAGCAGCGACATCAAGGACAAGGAATTGCTCGACCTCTGCCTCGACGTGATCTACAACCAGAACATGAAGGCTTTGGGACTCCACAACCTCGTATTGCTCTACGTGGATTGGAAGGAGAAGAAGGATGCACAGGAAGCTGCTGATGCAGAACCAGATGCAGTAAATGATTAAAGTAGTTTGAATGGAATATAAGTTAACAGATTTCCTGCCAACTACCAAGAAGGAGTGCGAACTCAGAGGCTGGGACGAACTGGATGTAATCCTCTTCTCGGGTGATGCCTACGTGGATCACCCATCCTTCGGACCTGCCATCCTGGGACGAATCCTGGAGGCGAACGGCTACCGCGTGGCCATCGTTCCGCAGCCCGACTGGCACGGCGACTTCCGTGACTTCAAGAAGCTGGGTCGCCCTCGCCTCTTCTTCGGCGTATCGCCGGGAGCCATGGACTCGATGGTAAACCGCTACACGGCCAATCGCCGTATGCGCAGCGAGGATGCCTTCAGTCCGGACTCCCGCCACGACATGCGCCCCGACTATCCGTCTATCGTCTATACCCAGATACTGAAGAAACTCTATCCCGATGTACCTGTGGCACTGGGCGGTATCGAGGCGTCGCTGCGCCGCATCAGCCACTACGACTACTGGAAGGATGAACTGCGCAAGTGCATCCTCTGCGATTCGGGTGCCGACCTCATCCTCTACGGCATGGGCGAACGCTCTATCGTGGAACTTGCCAACGCCTTCGCCGAAGGCAAGACCATGGACCAGATTCACGAGATGCCGCAGGTGGTTTTCTACTGTAAGGAGAAGGACATTCCGGGCGGATTCAAGGACGATGACATCATCCTGCACAGTCATGAGGAGTGCCTTCACAACAAGAAGGGACAGGCTGAGAACGTGCGCCACCTGGAGGAGGAAGCCAACAAGATGCATGCCCAGCGCATGATTCAGGAGACCGACGGCAAGTATGTGGTGGTGAATCCACCGTTCCCGCTGATAACCACAGAGGAACTGGATGCTGCCTTCGACCTGCCTTACACCCGTCTGCCTCATCCAAAGTACAAGGGCAAGACCATTCCGGCATACGAGATGATCAAGTTCTCCGTGAACCTGCATCGCGGCTGCTTTGGCGGTTGCTCGTTCTGTACCATTTCGGCGCACCAGGGCAAGTTCGTGGTTTGCCGAAGCAAGGAGAGCATCTTGAAAGAGGTGAAGAAAATCATAGAAATGCCTGATTTCAAGGGCTATCTGAGCGACTTGGGCGGTCCTTCGGCCAACATGTATGGCATGCATGGCAAGAACCTGAAAGCGTGCGAGGTGTGCAAGCGTCCATCGTGCGTGAACCCGCAGATTTGTCCGAACCTGAACTCCGACCACAGCAAGCTGCTGGAGATTTACCATGCCGTGGATGCCCTGCCGGGTATCAAGAAGAGCTTTATAGGCAGTGGTGTGCGTTACGACCTGCTGCTGCACAAGAGCAAGGACGAGAAGGTGAACCAGGCGGCAAGGGAATACACCCGCGAGCTGATTACCAAGCATGTGAGCGGCAGACTGAAGGTGGCGCCGGAGCATACCAGTCCTGAGGTCTTGAAGTTCATGCGCAAGCCTTCGTTTGATTTGTTCTACGAGTTCAAGCGCATCTTTGACAAGATCAACAAGGAAGAGGGTCTCAACCAGCAGATCATTCCATACTTCATCAGTTCGCATCCGGGCTGTCATGAGGAGGATATGGCGGAGTTGGCGGTAATCACCAAGGGCTTGGACTTCCATCTGGAGCAGGTGCAGGACTTCACTCCTACCCCTATGACGATTTCCACCGAGACTTGGTACACGGGATACGACCCATATACCTTGGAGCCTGTATTCAGTGCCAAGACGCAGAAGGAGAAGCTGGCCCAGCGCATGTTCTTCTTCTGGTACAAGCCAGAGGAGCGCCGTGCCATCGAGAGCGAGCTTCGCCGCATAGGCAGAGCGGATTTGATAGATAAGCTATACGACAAGAAGAGCTTTGGCGGAGGCTTTAAGGGTAAGAATACCCATTACGACGACAAGGCAATAGGTTCTACATACGATAATCCGGGCGTGGGCAGAGGTGCCAAGGGCAAGCGTGGTGCCGGCAGAAATGCAGCGGAGCCAAAAGCCGGAAGAGGCCGTGGCAGAAATGCACAAGACCGCTTTGCGCCAAAGGGATATGGCAATGTGGGTTGCTATGATGAGGAGAAATACCTGAACGAGGGGCATCCTCTGAATGGTAAGTCTTCAAGAGGCAATCATGCTTCTCAAGGCAGAAGCAACAACCCTTCTCAAGGCAGGAGCAACAACGCCAATGCCAACATCCGTGATGCCGTAGCTGCAGCCAGAGCCGAGCTGAGAAATCAGAAAGACCAGGGTGCCGGCTTCTTCAAGGACAAGAAGAAAAAGAGTTTCAACCCTAATTTCGACAACGACAACCACAATCGCAAGAAACGCTACAACAGCGGCGACAAGAACGAGCGTGGCGGCGGTCGTGGAAACCAGGGAAGGAACGAAGGAAGAGGCAGGAGAAGATAAAATGAAATAAATGAAAAAATCGCCGTTTATCCCGAACATGAGATAAACGGCGATTTTTTTATTAGTATTGTCTCAACGCCCCAAGCAACTCGGCATTCTCCGTCTTGTTACCAATGGTGATTCTCAGACAGTTGCCGCAAAGCTGAACCTTGTTGCGGTTTCTTACGATAATGCCCTGAGCCACCAGATAATCGTAGATGGCCTGCGCATCCGTCACCTGAACCAGGAAGAAGTTGGCATCCGTAGGATGAATCTTCACGGTCATCGGCAAATCAAGGAAGGCAGTCATCACCTTCGAACGCTCCTGCAGAATGTTCTTCACCCACTCATCCTTCTTCAGCGGCGCCTTCAATACCTCAAGCGCCTGCTGCTGCGTAAGCAGATTCACATTATAAGGATACTTCACCTTATTGAAGATATCAATAATCTCCTTGCTCGCATACGCCATACCCAAGCGCAATGCCGCACAACCCCATGCCTTGCTCATCGTATTGAGCACAATCATGTTAGGGAAATGCTTCAGCACACCACGGAAGGTTCGCTCGGTAGAGAAATCGCTGTAAGCCTCATCTACCACCACGATGCCATCAAACAGACGGAGCACCTCTACTATCGCCTCGCGATTGATATGGTTGCCCGTAGGGTTGTTAGGACTGCAGAACCAAACCACCTTGGTGTTCTCATCGCAGGCATCGATAATCTTCTCGGCAGAAATCTGATAGTTCTCGTCGAGCAAAACTGAACGATACTCCACGTCGTTGACATCGGCACACACCTCATACATTCCGTATGTAGGCGCAATCGCTACCACATTGTCCTTACCCGGACGGCAGAACACACGGTAAACCAGGTCGATGGCCTCATCCGAGCCATTGCCCAGGAAAATCTGGTCTTCCGGAACCTCCTTAATCTTGCTCACCTGCTTCTTCAGTTCCAGCTGAAGCGGATCAGGGTATCGGTTGTACGGGTCATTGTATGGATTCTCGTTGGCATCGAGGAAGACGCGGGCATTTCTGCCTGCGAATTCCGTGCGAGCGCAACTGTATGGTGCCAAGTTCCAGATGTTCTCTCGGCACAAGTCTTTTAAATCTTTCATTCTTTTAAATTATTTTAGGCTATTAACTCTCAATCTCATGGCGTTGGCATGCGCCTCCAACTGCTCATTCTCCGCCATCGTCACCACAGCATCGCCTATGTTACGAATACCTTCTTCCGTGAGATGCTGGAAGGTGATCTTACGATTATAACTGTCGAGGTTCACGCCATTATATGCCAAAGCATAGCCATGGGTTGGCAGGGTGTGGTTGGTACCGCTGGCATAGTCGCCGGCACTCTCGCACGCATAGTTGCCCAGGAACACGCTGCCCGCATTCACCACCTTCTCGGCAAGCTGCTCGTAATCGGCAGTTGCAATGATGAGATGCTCTGGGGCGTAGGTGTTGCAGAGGTCGATGGCCTCCTCTTCGTTCTCAACGAGGATGAACTTGGAGTTGTCCAGCGAAGTCTGTGCCATCTCCTTGCGAGGCAATCGCTCCAACTGCACTTCCACTTCCTTCTTCACAGCTTCCAAAACCTTTTCGGAGGTAGTGATGAAGAACACCTGTGAGTCGAAGCCGTGCTCAGCCTGTGACAGCAAGTCGGCAGCAGCAAACACAGGGTTGGCAGTTTCATCGGCGATGAGACAAACCTCTGATGGTCCCGCAGGCATATCGATAGCCACATCGTGCAGGGAAACCTGCTGCTTGGCCGCCATGACAAACTGGTTGCCCGGTCCGAATATCTTATATACCTTAGGCACGCTCTCTGTACCGTAAGCCATCGCACCGATGGCCTGCACGCCGCCCGCCTTGAAAATCTTGCTCACACCTGCAATCTTAGCCGCCATGAGGATAGCCGGATTCACCTTTCCCTCCTTGTTAGGAGGAGTACAGAGCACGATTTCCCTACAGCCTGCAATCTTGGCAGGGGTAGCGAGCATCAGCACGGTGCTGAAGAGAGGCGCCGTTCCGCCCGGGATATACAATCCCACCTTCTCTATTGCCACGCTCTTCTGCCAGCAGGTAACGCCAGCGCAGGTCTCCACCTTGCTGCCCTCAAACTTCTGGCTCTGATGGAATGCGGCAATGTTATGATGAGCGAGGTGCAAAGCGTCTTTCAGATCTTGGGAAACCAGTTGCTCAGCCTCATCGATTTCAGCCTCAGTCACAGCCAAAGAATCGAGATGGGCATGGTCAAACTTCTCCTCGTAACGCTTCACGGCATCATCGCCATGGTTCTTCACATCGTCGAGTACACCTTGTACGGTAGCATTAAGCTGCGATACGTCAAGGTGTGGGCGCTTTACTATCTCGCTCCATTCCTCCTTTGCAGGATACTTTATTACCTTCATTCCTTCTTATTAATGTTTAAAGTTACAATATCATTTTCTCGATTGGTGTTACCAGGATGCCCTGTGCACCGAGTTCCTTCAGCTTACCGATGATTTCCCAGAAGCGCTTCTCGTCGAGAACGGTGTGGATAGAGCACCACTCTTCGTCGGCCAATGGGATGATGGTAGGACTCTTGATACCTGGCAATACCTGGGTAATCTCCGCTACCTTTGCCTTAGGGGCGTTCATCATCACGTACTTCTTGTCCTGTGCAGAGCGCACTGCCTCGAAGCGGAACAGCATCTCGTTCAAGATCTGATGCTTCTCCTCGTCCATCTTCCAGTTGCCGATGAGCAAAGCCTCGCTCTTCATCACTACCTCAACCTCGGCAAGATTGTTGCTTACCAATGTAGAACCTGAGCTGACGATATCAAAGATACCATCTGCCAGACCAATGCCCGGACTAATCTCCACAGAACCTGTGATAACATGGATATCGGCATTGATATTGTTCTTCTTCATGAAGTTGCGCAGGATGTTAGGGTAAGAAGTGGCAATCTTCCTGCCATTAAACCACTGCAATCCTGGATAATCAATCTTCTTAGGGATGGCAAGGCTCAGACGGCACTTGCTGAAACCCAATCGGTCGATGATCTGGGCATTCTCTCCACGCTCCACGAACTCGTTCTCACCTACGATACCGATGTCGGCTACACCAGAGGCTACACTCTGTGGGATATCGTCATCGCGAAGGTAAAGCACTTCGAGAGGAAAATTACTTGCCTGCACCAAGAGGGTGCGCTTTGAGGCGCTGACCTTGATATCGGCCTCTGCTAAAAGATTCATTGTGTCGTCGAACAAACGACCCTTACTTTGTACTGCTATTCGTAACATATTTCTGTATTTTGTTTGAAAAACATTGCAAAAGTACATAAAATTGTTAGAATATGCAAATAATTTCGTGCTTATATTCAATTTTTTAGTACTTTTGCACTCGCAATGAGGAAAAAGTTATATTTATACGCATTATATTCACTATTTTTGCTCTCAAGTTGCGCTGACAAGAAACCGCAGCAAGAGCTCACGCCATGGGGTACTCCCGTGGGTGAAGTGAATGGTATCGACGGTTCTGAAGAGGATGGAAACGCCGATGGTGATGGCATGGAAGATGCCAACGGAAAGGCCAGCCGACAGCGCGGATTCTCGCTGGAAGATATCCAGGAGAATGGTGAGCTCATCATGCTTACCGTGAATGGTCCTACCACCTATTATGATTATCACAACCACGGCATGGGTCTGCAGTATCTGCTCTGCGAGAAATTCGCCCAGCAGATTGGCGTGTCGCTGAGGGTGGAGGAATGCAAGGATACCACCGAGATGATTCAGAGACTGCAGAAGGGAGAAGGCGATATCATAGCCGTGCCACTGCCACGCCAAAGCAAAGCAGCAGACCTGCAATTCTGCGGCGTGACTCCCGACAACGGAAAGACGCAGTGGGCTGTGATTGGCGGCAACAAGAGTCTTGCCGATACCCTAAACGGATGGTTCAAGCCGAAGATGATAGCCGAGGTGAAGAAGGAGGAATCCTTCCTGCTCTCCACCGCCAGCATCCGCCGCCACGTATATTCTCCGTTCCTGAACCGCTCGAAGGGTGTCATCTCGCGCTACGACCATCTCTTTATGAGATACAGCGGTACGGCTCGCATGGACTGGCGACTGATGGCGGCTCAGTGTTACCAGGAGAGTTGCTTCGATGCGAATGCCAAATCGTGGGCGGGTGCCTGCGGACTGATGCAGATTATGCCATCTACCGCCTCCCACCTGGGCTTGCCAATGAGTGCCATCCACGATGCCGAGGCGAATGTGGCTGCGGCTGCGAGATACATGGCGGAACTGCAGGGTCACTTCAGCGATGTGGGCGACCCTACGCAGCGTGTACTCTTCGCCCTTGCTGCCTACAATGGCGGCTTCCATCATATCCGCGATGCGATGGCGCTGACCCGGAAGCACGGTGGCAACTCGCACAACTGGGGTGACGTAAGGGAATATGTGCTCCGACTGTCACAACCAGCGTACTATTGTGACCCGGCAGTGAAATACGGTTATATGCGAGGCACCGAGACGGCTGATTACGTGGATAGAATCCGTGCCCGCTGGAGCGAGTACTGCGGCGGAGCCAGTTTCCAAGAGAGCTATCGTGGCGGCAGCCGTGGTCCGCACATCGGAAGAGGTGCCGACTCCTTTCATGGTGCACCGGTGAAATCAAAGAGAAATTATCAGAAGAAATACCATATATAATAATAAAGGCTTCTGCGAATCCGCAGAAGCCTTTATTATTATATGGTAGGCAATAATTGCCAAACTTTTATTTCAACACTTCATCGAGCAAGGTGTAGAATGCAGGATCCTCACCCACGATGGTCTTCACGATCTTGCCGTCAGGACCCACAACAATCTTGGTTGGGAAACCCTGGATAGCATACTTGCTGAGCACATCGCTGCCCTTTGGATTATATACGTGAATCCATGGCAACTGATGCTTCTCAACGGCAGCCTTCCACTTAGCCTCGGTATCGTTGCAGTCAACACCCAGGATCTCGAACTTACCCTTATACTTCTCGTAGTACTCCTTCATCTTAGGCATACCCTTGATACACCAGATACACCAGGAACCCCAGAAGTCGATGACAACATATTTGCCACGGAGGCTGGAAAGAGAGAATGGCTTGCCATTGATGTCATTCAGAGTGAAGTCAGGAGCCTCTACACCGGAAGCCTGAACCACCTTAGCCTTCTCCTCCATCTCAGCCTGCTTCTTGGCACGTTCAACGATTGGCTCATAGTATGCCTTCATTCTACCGTTCTTGACGTTATCTGCCATCAGACTGATCAAAGTCTCCTTCTCCTTGACATCGTCCAGCTCTTCGATGAGAAGAGCGATACACTCCTGATCGGAATGCTGCTTGGCATAAACAAGAAGGTCGGCAGCATACTTCTTCTGCAAAGGTTCCATACGCTCATTTACAACTTTTTCGATAGAATCGCGGTTGCTGTCATTCACATTATCAGAATACCATTTCCAGAGCGCTTTGATATCCTTGTTAGCCTGACCCTTATACTCATTCATCAAATCCTGCTCCTGATAGAATTTACCTCCCTTGATATCGACACCCCCAGTGAAGTTACCCTTCATCTCAATAGTCTCACTCGGAATGGCAAAGACAGGGATGACACTAAATGCTCCACTCTTGATGACCTTCAGGTCACAGAGATAAACCCATTGAGGCTTATCAAAGTTCTTGGAGAACTCAAACTTCTTTTTCTTAACCTCAATGTTTTCCGTCTTTCTTCCAATCATAGCTACCAGAGAATCTGGCAACCCCTCTACGTTACCCTTGATTCGAAAGGTTCCGCTCTGAGCCATCGCTGCTGCTGATGCCAGCATCATAGCAGCTGTAAAAATCATTTTCTTCATTTTGAATTATGTTTTATCTTTTATATTTCCACATTTACTTTTATCTATACCTTATTATATAAGGCATTCTTTATTCCTCATACTCCGTGGTATCCTCGATACCCGCCTCAGCCAGTGCTTCCTTGCGCTCCACGCAGGTACCGCACTTTCCACAGTGCTTTTCGCCACCCTTGTAGCAGCTCCAGGTCTCGGCATAATCAATGCCCAGCTTCTTGCCTATCGCCGCAATCTCGCCCTTGGTGATGTTGGTATAAGGAGCCACCACGCGAACATCTACGAAGGTTCCCGCCTCGGCAGCCTCATCGATGGCCTTGATAAATTCTGGGCGACAGTCCGGATAGATGGTGTGGTCGCCGCCATGGTTGGCGATGAGCACCTTCTTCAGGTTGTTGCTCTCGGCAATACCGATGGCGATACTCAGCATGATGCCGTTACGGAAAGGCACCACGGTAGATTTCATGTTGTCGTCGGCATAGTGACCCTCCGGGATGGCATCGGCACCCTCAAGGAGAGAACTCTTGAAATACTGATGCATGAATCCCAAATCGATGGTGATATGCTTGATGCCCAGTCGCTCGCAGTGCATCTTGGCGAAAGGAATCTCTCGCTCGTTGTGATTACTGCCATAATTGAAACTAATACCCAGGGCGATTTCGTCCTTCTTGTCATAGAGCAGCGTAATGCTATCCATGCCGCCGCTCACAATGATTACTGAATCCTTCATTTACTTTGAACTTAATATTTATAAAATCAGATTATATTTATAAATTCAGACTATACACTAAAATCTGCGTAATCCGCGAAATCTGCGTGAGATCTTCACCCGAACAGGCAGCGGAATGCCTCTTCCACCTTCCTGACGGGATGAATCTCTATCTGATACTTCTTATGGTCGAAACCATGATAGTTGTATTTCGGAATGATGATGTGCTGGAAACCCAACTTCTCAGCCTCAGCAATGCGCTGGTCGATGCGGCTCACCGGACGAACCTCGCCGCTCAGTCCTACCTCGCCACACATGCACCAACCCTGCTCTATCGCCGTATCTACATTGCTGCTCAATACAGCAGCCAGCACACTCAGGTCCATCGCAGGGTCGGTTACTCGCAGTCCGCCCGCAATGTTCAGGAACACGTCCTTTGCCATCAGTTTGAAGCCCACTCGCTTCTCCATCACCGCCAGGAGCATGTTCAGTCTGCGCTGGTCGAAGCCCGTAGCCGAACGCTGCGGAGTTCCGTATGCCGCCGTACTTACCAAAGCCTGCGTTTCTACCAGGAAAGGTCGAACGCCCTCGATGGCTGCACTGATGGCTACGCCCGACAGTCCGTCGTGGTCTTCAGTGAGGAGCAGTTCCGATGGGTTGCTCACCTGTCGGAGTCCTCCCTGCTGCATCTCATAGATACCGAGTTCTGATGTGCTTCCGAATCGGTTCTTGATGCTTCGCAGGATGCGGTACATGTAATGCTGGTCGCCCTCGAACTGGATGACGGTATCAACGATATGCTCCAGAATCTTAGGTCCTGCCAGGGTTCCCTCCTTATTAATATGTCCTATCAGGATAATCGGGATGCCACTGGTCTTGGCAAATCGCAGCAGCGATGCAGCGCATTCACGTACCTGCGAAACCGAGCCGGGCGAACTATCCACATCGTCTGTGGCTATGGTCTGGATAGAGTCGATGACGATGAGTTCCGGAGCCACCTGCTGGATATGGGAGAATATCTTCTCCAACTGCGTTTCGCAGAGAATCGTAATGTGGTCGAAGGCTGTCTCGCCATCCGCCAGTGGATTGGAGGCAATACCTCCCTTCGCCAATCTATCCGCGCGGAGCTTAATCTGATGAGCACTCTCCTCTCCGCTCACGTAGAGCACCCTTTTATTTCTCATATTCAGAATGGTCTGCAGGGTAAGCGTACTCTTTCCGATGCCCGGTTCACCGCCCAGAAGGGTGATGCTGCCAGGCACCATGCCGCCACCCAGCACACGATTCAGTTCCTCGTCCATCATATCGATGCGAGGCTCATCTATCGCCGAGATATCGCGCAGCTTCATCGGCTTGGCATCGCTGTCAGAGTGCTGTCCGCCAAACATGGTGGCAGCCCCTCCATGCCTCATGGTCATGCCGGCATTCTTTGCCGCCTGCGATCCCGAATCGGCAGCAATCCGAATCTCTTTGAACGTGTTCCATTGTCCGCAGCTAGGGCACTTACCCATCCACTTGGCACTCTCCTGCCCGCAGTTGCTGCAGACGTATGCAATTTTATCTTTAGCCATCTTCTGCAATTTTTCGGCAAAGATACTGCTTTTTTCTCTAAACACAAAGAAAAAGGCAGATTTATTTAATCAATCCCTGCCCAATCTGCGGAAAGCCAGGCTCAATTTCAGGAAAACAAAAAAGGCCGCTATACCCACTTCTGAGTATAGCGACCCCATTGTATTTATGTGAGTCTCCAAAAGGAGTCTAAACACGTCTTAGTGAAAAAACAGGTTTAGTCCTTGAAGAAGTCCTTAACAGCCTCGTTTGGTACCATCTTCTCATCGAAAACATAAGCACCAGTCTTAGGGCTCTTAACCATCTTGATAACCTTTGTATATGCGCGACCATCCATGTTACCTTCGTGGAGGGTAGCGACCGCTTTCTTTGCCATAGTCTATTTAAATTGATAAAATTATTAAACTTGTAAGCTAAGCTTACTTAATCTCCTTGTGAAGAGTCATCTTCTTAAGGATTGGGTTGTACTTCATCAACTCAAGACGCTCAGGAGTGTTCTTACGATTCTTTGTAGTCACGTAACGGCTTGTACCTGGCATACCACTGTTCTTGTGTTCAGTGCACTCGAGGATAACCTGTACTCTATTACCTTTTGCTTTCTTTGCCATGATATTTATTCTCCTATAACTTTAATGTCCTTCCAATCTACGTAGCCCTTCTTTACTGCCTGATTCAAAGCAGCATCGAGACCTACCTTATTAATAAGACGAAGACCAGCAGCACTGATCTTGAGGCTGATCCAGCAACCCTCTTCTACATAGTAGAATTTCTTGCTGAAGAGGTTAACATCAAAGCTTCTCTTTGTACGGTGCTTTGAGTGAGACACATTGCAACCTAACTGTGCCTTCTTACCTGTAATTTGACAAATCTTAGACATTTCTATCTTTAATTTTGTAATTCGTTAATTGATACCTATTCCAAACAGAGTGCAAAATTACAAAATAATTTGGTAATAACAAAATAATCCCTAAAAGAACGCTGTCTTTTAAGGATTATTAATATTTGATAGCCTTAAATTAGCAATTTAAGCCTCTTTTTTAAGTTCTTCAGCATGTTCTTTCAAGAATTCGAGCATGCCTTTAAGCGCTGTATTTGTGGCAATTGCAAGGTTGATGTCGCGTCCGAAATCTTCGGTGAGTTTTACCACGCGAACATCGTTCTTATCGCCATAACCTACATAGATTGTGCCCACAGGAATGGCTGGAGTGCCACCCGTTGGACCAGCCACACCCGTTGCTGAAATGGCGAAGTCTACATTCAGGGTCTTGATTGTGCCGAGCACCATCTCCCTAGCCACTTCTTCGCAAACGGCAGTCTGCTCCTCCAGAACCTCATGGCTCACGCCCAGAAGATTCTCCTTTACCTCGTTGGTGTAGCTTACTACACCACCCTTGAAGTAATTGCTGGCACCTGGCAAAGAAATCAGCGCCTCGGCGATACGACCGCCTGTGCAGCTCTCTGCTGTGCCTACTGTCTTGTCACTATTGTAGAGCATCTCCTGGATGCCCTTGCTCAATATCTTTGTTTCAAATTCCATCTTGTTTTCTTAATTACTTAAATGTTACTTTACTATAGGCTGGCAAGTCGATGGTTGCAAACTCACCATCACGATACTTGAAGGTTCCCACGCAGCCTATCATCGCCGCATTATCGGTAGTATAGCTGAACTTTGGGATGTAGATAGTCCAGCCGAAGCGCTTGGCATGATCGCGGAAAGCGTTGCGCAAACCATTATTGGCGCTCACACCTCCAGCTACAGCCACATGCTTGATACCGGTCTGCTTGACAGCCATGCGGAGTTTCTTCATCAGAATATCAACGATGGTAAACTCTATGCTGGCAGCCAGATCGTACTTGTTCTTCTCAACAAAATCAGGATCAGCAGCCACCCATTTGCGCAAGCTGTAGAGGAAACTGGTCTTGAAACCGGAGAAACTGTAGTTCAAACCCGGAATATGAGGCTCAGAGAAACTGAAAGCCTTCGGATTGCCCTGGCGTGCATACTTATCTACGACAGGACCACCAGGATAGCCCCACTCCAGTACCTTGGCACACTTGTCAATAGCCTCGCCAGCCGCATCATCGATGGTCTGTCCCAGCACTTCCATATCGTTGTAGGCATTCACCTTTACAATCTGCGAATTTCCACCGCTCACGAGAAGACAGATGAACGGGAATGGAGGTGCACTCTGGTCATCATCGCTCTCCTTGATGAAATGAGCCATCACATGACCCTGCAGATGGTTTACATCAATCATCGGAATATTGAGCGAACGGGCGAATCCCTTGGCAAAACTTACACCCACAAGGAGCGAACCCATCAGACCCGGACCACGGGTGAAGGCTACGGCAGAAAGATCTTCCTTCTTGATGCCGGCACGCGCGATGGCCTGGTCAACGACTGGAACCACATTCTGCTGGTGGGCACGGGAAGCCAACTCCGGAACAACACCGCCGTAAGCTTTGTGAACCTCCTGAGAGGCGGTTACATTGCTCAGCAGCACACCATTCTTGAGCACTGCAGCAGAGGTATCGTCGCAGCTGCTCTCTATACCTAATATATATATATCCTTCATTTCTTAACATTTAACGTTAATATGTCAAAACCTCCACACCTGTCTCTGTCATCACAAGCGTGTGCTCCCACTGCGCAGATGGTTTCTCATCACCGGTGATTACTTCCCATCCGTACGGATCGTCCGCATCGAGGAATACCTGCCAGGTGCCCATGTTGATCATTGGCTCGATGGTGAATACCATGCCCGGAACGAGCAGCATGCCCGTGCCTCTATGACCATAGTGAAGAACCTCAGGCTCTTCATGGAACTGGCAACCTACGCCATGACCGCAAAGATCGCGAACCACGCCATAACCATACTTCTTGCAATGCTTCTCGATAGCATGACCGATATCACCTACGAACGAGTATGGCTTGGCAACCTCCATACCGATTTCCAGGCATTCCTTGGCTACGCGAACCAGCTGCTCCTTTTCAGGAGTAGTCTTGCCGCCAACGATGAACATGCGGCTGGCGTCAGCGTAATAGCCATCTACGATGGTTGTCATATCCACATTGATGATATCGCCCTCTTCGAGCACATCCTCTTCCTTAGGAATACCATGGCAAACCACTTCGTTGATAGAGGTACAAACGCTCTTAGGATAGCCTTCGTAATTGAGACACGCAGGAATGGCATTATGATCCTTGCAATACTGCATGCAGAGATCATCAATCTCCTGGGTGTTGATTCCCGGACGGATCATCTCGGCTACCGCATCAAGACAACCGGTGTTTACGACACCACTCTTGCGGATGCCTTCTATCTGTTCTGGAGTTTTAATCAAGTCACGGGTAGGAACAAGTTTACCCTTGTTTTCCCAAAACATTACCTGCTTGTCGAGCTCTGTAAGAGGCTGACCTGGCAAGCAATGCCATCTTTTCTTCTTAATCATTGTATTATGTATTTAATATTTGCGACTGCAAAAGTACATTTTTTATTGCAGAGCACAAAATAAAATGGCAATTATTTGCATTTTAGTGCAAATAATCACCACAAATAATTACTTCAAATGCTCGTAAATCTTATCGCACCAGTCTTCGCCATTCTGTGGGCAATAAGTAAACAGTCCCAGTTCAGAGGCTGCACAGCAGTTACGGGGACCATCATCAATAAACAGACACTCCTCTGGCATAATCTTCTCCTGAGAAAGGACATAACGGAAGAAATTCTCATCCGGCTTCATATACTTTACTTCATAAGAACGGTACATCGCATCGAAATAATCGCCGATAGGATGACCGTCGGCAGAGAATGCCTCGCTGTCTACCCAGGCTGATACATAAGGGTTGGTATTGCTGAGCAAGATTACACGGTAGCCCTGCTTCTTAAGATTGCGGAGAGTAACCAGATTGCGTTCTGGAATTTCCTTCATGTAGCCCAGCCAGCAATGCTGCAGTTCCTCGAAGGTTACCTCACGGCCAATCTTCTTGCACACTTCCCGACGGTATTCCTCCTCGGAAATCTTGCCCTCTTCCAGCTGGCCGTTTAAGCCAACCTGTTTATAAGGGTCCATCTTCTCCGCAAACTCCTTCATACCCAACTCAATGAAACGTTTGCCTGCCTCATTCTCGTCGAGGGTGATGATGACACCACCCATATCAAAAATCACAGTTTTAATCATATAATTATCCTAAAAACGTTGTATTCTTTATCTTGTCAGAACAGCTCCAGCTTGTTCTTTCTAGCCTCTGAGAGCGAGGCTATCTTAGCCTGCTCTTCATGATAGTTCTGGCGAAGTTTCTCGTAGCGTTCCTTCAGTTCCGCCTCAAACTTAGGGCATTCAGCCTCGTTGAGGAAGCGGGCACATATTCCGGCATTGAGCGATGCGTCCTTCACCCAGATGACCGGTCCGTCATATTCAGGCGCAATCTTCAGAGCCACATGCAGTTCGCTCGTCGTTGCCCCACCCACCATGATAGGAATGCGCAAACCAGCTTTCTGCATTTCCCGGGCCACATGAACCATTTCTTCAAGCGAAGGGGTGATAAGTCCGCTCAAACCGATTGCGTCTACCTTTTCATCGATAGCTTTCTGTACAATCTGTTCGGCTGGAACCATCACACCTAAGTCGATGATTTCGTAATTGTTACATGACATAACCACGCAGACGATGTTCTTTCCGATATCATGAACATCGCCCTTCACAGTTGCCATCAGAATCTTGCCGGCAGTTGTTGCTCCACCCTGTTTTTCTGCCTCGATATGAGGCTGAAGGATAGAAACTGCCGATTTCATCGTGCGAGCCGTCTTGACAACCTGCGGCAAGAACATTTCGCCTTTTCCAAAAAGTTCGCCTACCAGGTTCATGCCGTCCATCAGAGGACCCTCAATTACGTTTACTGCATGAGGATATTTGGCAAGTGCTTCGTCAATATCCTGCTGCAGGAAATCGGTGATTCCCTTGCGCAGCGCATACTTCAGACGTTCTTCCACACTCTCCTTTCGCCATTCAGGAGCAGCCGGTTTCTTGGGAGCAACACCGCCTGCCTTAGCTGCAGCCTTGGCAGCATCAGCCTGGGCTTTTATCTCTGCCGCAAGCTCGATGAGTTCGTCTGCTGCACCTTTTCTTCTATTCAGCACGACATCCTCGATGAGCTGAAGCTGTTCTTCAGGAATTTTATTGTAATCCATTCTGGCTTTGGCATTTACAATACCAAAATCCATACCTACCTGCTGGGCATGATGCAGGAAAACACAATGGATAGCCTCACGGATATAAGTATTGCCACGGAATGAGAACGAGAGATTGCTGACACCTCCGCTGACATGTGCACCAGGCAGATTCTGATGAATCCACTCCGTTGCACGGATGAACTCAACGGCATAATTATCATGCTCTTCCATACCGGTAGCTATGGCAAGTACGTTCGGGTCGAAGATGATATCGAGCGGATTCATGCCCAATTTGTCTACCAGAAGATGATAAGCACGTTCTGCTATCTCGATACGGCGCTCGAAAGTGGTAGCCTGTCCTACTTCATCAAAACACATCACAACAACTGCCGCACCATAGCGCAACACATCGCGGGCATGAGAAAGGAATACTTCCTCACCCTCCTTCAAACTGATGGAATTGACAATACACTTGCCCTGGCAGCACTTCAAGCCAGCCACGATGACGTCCCATTTGGAAGAGTCGATCATCACCGGAACCTTCGCAATGTCTGGTTCGGCTGCTATCATATTCAGGAAGTTAACCATCTCGGCTTTCGCATCGAGCAAACCATCGTCCATATTCACGTCAACGACAGCTGCTCCATCAGCCACTTGCTTTCTGGCAATACCGATGGCTTCTTCATAATTCTTTTCGTTAATCAAACGCAGGAACTTCCTGCTACCAGCCACGTTACAGCGTTCTCCCACGTTGACAAACCGACTGGCGTCAACCGGCAAATGTACGGAATCATCGACCTGCAGAAGGTCTAATCCCGAGAGCCACATATACTTAGGTTTCTCCACCACTTGATGCGGCTTCTTACCCTCAGCGATACGGGCGTAATGAGCGATGAATTCAGGACTTGTACCGCAGCATCCGCCAATGATGTTCACGATGCCTTCATCGATGAATTCGGCTATTTGCGGAGCCATCGATTCGGCTGTCTCGTCATATTCGCCCATCTCGTTAGGCAAACCGGCATTAGGATGCGCACTAATATAATAAGGTGCAACCTGAGCCATGTGCTCGATGAAAGGTTTCATCTGAGGAGCACCAAAGGCGCAGTTCATGCCGACAGAGAAGATAGGATAAGGAGAAAGCGAAGCAAGGAAAGCATCTACAGTCTGACCGCTGAGCGTTCTGCCCGCCAGATCACTTACCGTAAGACTGATCATGACAGGCAACTCTACTCCATGTTTCTTCATCATGGTGAGCGCTGCATCTATCATCGCCTTGCAGTTGAGTGTATCGAAGATGGTTTCGATGAGAATCACGTCAGCACCGCCTTCGATAAGTCCGTCCACCTGTTCGCATACATCGGTGAAAAGCTCATCGTAGGTAATCTCGCGGGCGGCAGGATTGCTGACGTCCGGACTCATGGAGCAAGTCTTGTTGGTTGGTCCCACATCTCCTGCAACGAAGCGTGGTTTATCAGGCGTAGAAAACTTATCGCATTCGATACGTGCCAGTCGGGCACCCTCGAATGCCATTTCGCGGGCGCAGTTCTCCAGGTGATAATCAGCCTGTGAAATGCGCTGGCACGAAAAAGTATTCGCGGTAATAATATCGGCGCCAGCCTCCAGGTAGCGTCGGTAAATATCAGATATCACATCAGGACGAGTAATGTTGAGCATGTCGTTGTTGCCTTTCATCATACCCGGCAAATCGCGGAACCGCTCTCCTCTGAAGTCTTCTTCTGTAAGATTATACTTCTGAATCTCAGTACCCATGGCACCATCGAGAATCAGAATTTTCTCCTTTACAATCTCTCTTAAATTCTTCATTGTCTAAAAGTGCTTGATTGCTCTATCCATCTCTCTTCTGTCTTCCTTCTCCTTCAGAGTCTGGCGCTTATCATACTCCTTCTTTCCCTTACAGAGGGCTATATCCACCTTGGCTCTTCCGTGATTATCGATAAAGATGAGGGTTGGAACAATGGTGAAACCAGGCTGCTTGCTATCCTCTTCAAGACGGCGCAATTCGCGCTTGGTGAGAAGAAGCTTGCGGTCGCGGCGAGCCTCATGATTGCTGAAAGAACCATAAAAATAAGGAGAGATGTTCATTCCCTTGACCCAAAGTTCGCCCTGATAGAAATCGCAATAACAATCTACCAGCGAAGCCTTTCCACCACGGATTGACTTAATCTCTGTTCCCGTAAGCACAATGCCTGCGGTATAAGTATCAACGAAGAAGTACTCGAACGAAGCCTTCTTGTTGCGTATCTGTATCGGACTCTTCTTACGGAGTTCCTGTTCTTGCTTGTTCATATATATATAATAATGTATTATAAGTTTATAGTTTGACAATTTCGCAGAAATTGTCGATATGATCATCGATGTAGAAGGCAACCTTGCTGGTCCACTCTTCTTCGTTCTCAACGAACTCATCGTCAAAATCATCAAACTCAGGAAATTTTTCGTAGAGCGCCATAAACTCCTCATCGGTCAGATCGCGCTCAATTTCCTCATGGTTTGTTTTATACAGGAAATGACTCTTCTTGATGAGTCTGGCGAGATCTGTCAATCCCCAGTTTTTAAACGCCTTGTCGGTAGGGTTCTTCCAGAGGAAAGCACCGTAACCGTTATGTATGAGCTGAACCATTCCGCCATCCATCATCTCCTCATGCAGGATATCCCAAGCCAGAAGAGTAATCTGGTCGCTGTTGAGCTGCGCCATGGTTTCGGCAGTCAGTTCACCACCAATCGCTTCGCGGATAGCGTCCACGAAAGCCTTTACAAATTCATCCATGCCCGCCTCGGCAGCATGCTGAAGCTTAGCATCGTTTATCTTTACTTCGATCATAATCTACAAAATTGCAATTTTCAGTTTGCAAAGATACATGAAATTGTGCATAAACCCAAGAAAAAATCTAAATATTAGGTTAAAGAGTTAAAAAGAATACCCATTTTTAGGTATTTTCCGGATTTTTTTTGTACTTTTGTGCTCGGAATTGAGGTGATGGCACCGATGTTTCAGCAAAACAATATGAATTAAGTACAGAACTTTATACTTATAATATTCATTAATATAAAATTTAGCGAATATGATCTATTCTAAAGAAGTAGACAACATGTGCGTTGTCGCTAAGGGTCCTAACCACGGACCAGCTCCAATTCCTGAAGAGGGAAAATGGATTCAGGCAAAAGAGATCAAAGACATCTCTGGTTATACTCACGGTGTGGGTTGGTGTGCTCCTCAGCAGGGTGCTTGCAAGCTCTCTTTGAACATCAAGGAAGGCGTTATTCAGGAGGCTCTTGTTGAGACTATCGGTTGTACTGGTATGACTCACTCAGCTGCTATGGCTTCTGAGATTCTCCCAGGCAAGACTATTCTTGAGGCTTTGAACACTGACCTCGTATGCGATGCTATCAATACAGCTATGCGCGAGCTCTTCCTCCAGATTGTTTACGGTCGTAGCCAGAGCGCTTTCTCTGAGGGCGGTCTCGTTATCGGTGCAGGTCTTGAGGACTTGGGTAAGGGTCTTCGTTCACAGACTGGTACTCTCTATGGTACTGTAGCTAAGGGTACACGTTACCTCGAGTTGACAGAGGGTTACATCACAAAGCAGTTCCTCGATAAGGACAGCCAGGTTTGTGGTTATGAGTATGTTCACCTCGGCAAGATGATGGAAGCTATCAAGAACGGTATGGACGCTAACGAAGCTGTCAAGAAGTTCACAGGTAGCTACGGTCGTACAACTGCTGAGCAGGGTGTTGTTAAAG
>ENA-OPUE01000598-OPUE01000598.1-human-gut-metagenome-genome-assembly--contig:-NODE-598-length-28123-cov-84.899458_pt1 | contig 28123 bp, 21 predicted proteins | sample MGYA00241466_ERZ501924 | MGnify/ENA primary metagenome ERZ501924 (study PRJEB25962, sample SAMEA2042223) | human gut metagenome | biome: human gut; feature: human-associated habitat; material: faeces...
GGTTACTATCGTGGTAAGGTTGCAATCGTTAAGGAAGCAGCTGAATAATGGGTAAAATTAATGCTGTAATTACAGGTGTCGGTGGCTACGTGCCAGACTATATCCTCAACAACGAGGAATTGTCTCGCATGGTAGATACTACAGATGAGTGGATTACCACCCGTGTGGGTATCAAAGAGCGCCGCATCCTTACAGAGGAAGGCCTCGGAACCAGCTATCTGGCGCGTAAAGCTGCCAAGCAGTTGATTCAGAAGACTGGCGTTGATCCAGATACAATCGATGCACTGATTGTAACAACCACGACACCTGACTACAAGTTCCCTTCTACAGCATCTATCGTCCTCGGTAAGCTGGGCTTGAAGAATGCTTTTGCATTTGACTTCTCTGCAGCTTGCTGTGGATTCTTGTATACCCTTGATGTTGCTGCAAGCATGATTCAGAGTGGTAGATACAAGAAGATTATTGTGATTGGTGCTGACAAGATGTCTTCATTGGTAGATTACACAGACCGTGCTACTTGTGTTCTTTTCGGAGATGGAGCAGGTGCGGTTTTGGTGGAGGCAACTGAAGAGGAGAACGTTGGTGTTCAGAACTCATACCTTCGTACAGATGGACAAGGTTTGCCTTTCCTTCACATGAAGGCTGGTGGTTCTGTTTGCCCTCCATCACATTTTACAGTTGATCATCGCCTGCACTATCTTTATCAGGAAGGTCGTACTGTATTCCGTTACGCAGTAACAGATATGAGCAACGACGTGATGAAGATCATGGAAATGAACAATCTGAAGGCTGATGATGTGAACTGGGTAATTCCTCACGAGGCTAATCTCCGTATTATCGAGGCAGTAACCAAGCGTGCTGGAATTCCACTTGATAAGGTGGTTGTAAACATCGATCATTATGGAAATACTAGTGCAGCAACAATTCCATTGGCACTCTGGGATGCTGAAAGCCAATTGAAGAAGGGCGATAACGTCATCTTCACAGCATTTGGTGCAGGATTTGTACATGGCGCTTCTTTCTATAAGTGGGCGTATGATGGCGCTGCTTACGGAAAGTAATCTATAAAAATAGGATAGAATAATAATCTATATAAGGAAACGCATCTTTCTTATTTCTCTATAAATAAGTAAGGATGCGTTTCTTTAGCTTAAAAACAATAGAGGCTTAACTTCTTGATAGTAAAATTTTGCTAAATTCAATTTTTATGCATAAAGCTGGTTTCGTTAATATAGTAGGTAACCCTAATGTGGGAAAAAGTACCTTGATGAATCAATTGGTGGGTGAACGTATTAGTATTGCAACTTTTAAGGCTCAGACAACCCGTCATCGTATCATGGGTATTGTGAATACTGATGATATGCAGATTGTATTTTCTGATACTCCTGGTGTTTTGAAACCTAATTACAAGATGCAGGAGATGATGCTTGCCTTCTCTGAGAGTGCATTGGCGGATGCTGATGTGCTGCTTTATGTGACTGATGTGATAGAAAACCCTGAAAAGAACATGGAATTCTTGGAAAAGGTTAAGAAAATGCAGATTCCTGTACTCTTGCTCATCAACAAGATTGATCAGAGTGATCCGAAGAAGTTGGGTGATATTGTTGAAAAATGGCACTCTTTGTTGCCTAATGCAGAGATTCTTCCTATCTCAGCGAAGAATAAATTCGGAACGGATATGCTCTTGAAGCGCATTAAGGAACTCTTGCCGGAATCTCCTGCTTTCTTTGATAAGGATCAGCTGACAGACAAGCCTGCCCGTTTCTTCGTTTCAGAGATTATCCGAGAAAAGATTTTGCTCTATTATGATAAGGAAATACCTTATTCTGTAGAGGTAAGAGTGGAGCGATTTAAGGAAGATGAAAAACGTATCCACATTAATGCGGTGATTTATGTTGAACGTGATTCCCAAAAGGGTATCATCATCGGGCACCAGGGTATCGCATTGAAAAAGGTGAATACCGAGAGTCGTAAGGCTTTGGAAAAGTTCTTCGACAAGAAAATCTTCTTGGAGACTTTCGTAAAAGTTGATAAGGATTGGCGCAGCTCTCAGCGAGAACTTGATGCCTTTGGATATAATCCGGAATAATTGATAGTTAAGAGCTAATAGTTTAAAGACGCCCTTAATAACTATAAACTATCAACTGTAAACTATCAACTAAAATAACTCCTCCCTGAATGTAATCGAGGGAGTGACTCTCGCCAAAAGAGCGAGGGCCGGAGCAAGGTCAGCTTCGGCAAATTATTAACTTGGATGCAGAGACCACATCCTTGAATACCTCCTAAAAGGAAGGAGGATAATGACTGTTTATGGCAAATTTAGTAGCTATTGTAGGACGCCCTAATGTGGGTAAGTCTACTTTATTTAATCGTTTGACTCAATCACGTCGCGCTATCGTTAGTGATACTGCCGGTACTACTCGTGACCGTCAGTATGGTAAGTGCAGTTGGAATGGTAGGGAATTTTCTGTTGTTGATACCGGTGGTTGGGTTGTAAAATCTGATGATATTTTTGAAGATGCTATCCGCAAGCAGGTGCTTGTTGCTACAGAAGAGGCTGACCTGGTTCTCTTCCTGGTAGACGTTAACACTGGCCTTACTGATTGGGATGAAGACGTGGCGCTTATTTTGCGTCGTGCCAAATTGCCTGTTATCCTTGTTGCTAACAAGGTTGATAACAGCGCAGAGTATTATCAGGCTGCTGAGTTCTACAAGTTAGGCTTGGGGGATCCCCAGTGTATCAGTGCAGCTACAGGTGGTGGTACTGGTGATTTGCTTGATATGATTCTGGACAAACTTCAGGACAATCCTGAGGAGGCAATCGAAGAAGATATTCCTCGTTTTGCGGTAGTAGGTCGCCCGAATGCTGGTAAGAGTAGTATTATCAATGCTTTTATTGGTGAGGATCGTAATATCGTGACAGAAATTGCAGGTACTACACGTGACAGTATCTATACCAGATACGATAAGTTTGGTTTCGATTTTTACCTGGTTGATACAGCTGGTATCCGTCGTAAGAACAAGGTAAGCGAAGACTTGGAATTCTATTCAGTGATGCGTTCTATCCGTGCCATCGAGAATAGTGATGTCTGCATCCTGATGCTTGATGCTACCCGTGGTATCGAAACCCAGGATATGAACATCTTCCAGTTGATTCAGAAGAACAACAAGAGTCTGGTGGTTGTTGTAAACAAATGGGATTTGGTTGAGGAGAAGAATCAGAAGGTAATTGATACTTTTGAAAATGCAATCCGCAAGCGTATGGCTCCATTCGTAGACTTTCCTATTATCTTTGCTTCAGCCTTGACTAAGCAGCGTATTTTCCGAGTATTGGAAACTGCCAAGGAAGTTTACCAGAACCGTAAGGCTCATATTGGAACTTCTAAGTTGAATGAGGTGATGTTGCCTATTATCGAGGCATATCCTCCACAGAGCATAAAGGGTAAGTATATCAAAATTAAGTATTGCACCCAGTTGCCTAATACAACGATTCCTTCGTTTGTGTTCTATGCAAACTTGCCTCAGTATGTCAAGGAGAACTATCGCCGTTTCCTGGAGAATAAGATTCGTGAGAACTGGTCATTACATGGCTGTCCTATCAACGTCTTCATTCGTCAGAAGTAAATAAATGAAGCGAAGAATGCAGAATCAAAGTGTATAAAAATGAAGAAACTTTTGATTTTTATGATATTCATGGTGGGATTGGTATTTTCTTCCTGTAGGGAGGAGAAACCTGATCCTGGCTATCTTGCAGGTATTGCAGCCAAGGGATATTATGATTTGCTTTTAGAGGGCAAGTATAAGGAGTTTGTAGATGGTTACAATCAACCTTATCGGTTGCCAAATGGCTATCAGGATCAATTGCTGATGAATGCCAAAATGTTTGTTGAGCAGCAGCAAGATGAACATAAAGGTATGGTTAAGGTGAATGTACTGAATGCAAAAGCTGATACAGCGCATCATGTTGCTGATGTTTTTTTGCAAGTGGTGTATGGTGACAGTACTAAAGAACAGATTGTGGTACCTATGGTAGAGGTCAAGGATGCCTGGAAAATGAGATAGTATTTATTTGGTAATAAAAAAGCCATCAGCCAGTTTCTGGGCTGATGGCTTTTTTTGAACGATACTGTTTTATTTGTTTTTAGCTTCTTCCAGCTCCACCTCCTTTACTTTGCGGAAGAGATCGGAAGCAAAGACTAAATCGTTGAGTTTCTCGTTTGTTGAGGTCATCACTTCATCTTTGTTGCCTTGCCATTCTTTATGACCTTGGTAGATAAAGCAGATGTTTTCACCAATGCCCATCACCGAATTCATGTCGTGGGTGTTGATGATGGTAGTCATATTATAGTCTTTGGTGATGCCTGAAAGCAGTTCATCTATCACAAGTGAGGTCTTTGGATCCAAACCTGAGTTTGGCTCATCGCAGAACAAGTATTTCGGATTCATTACGATGGCACGTGCAATAGCTACTCGTTTCTGCATACCACCCGAGATTTCTCCAGGATATTTCTGCTGAGCCTCTTTCAGATTGACGCGGTCAAGACATTCCTGAGCCCGTTTTACGCGTTCCCTGTAATTCATAGTAGAGAACATATCAAGTGGGAACATGACATTCTCAAGTACATTCAAAGAGTCGAACAGGGCTGCGCTTTGGAAAATCATTCCCATCTCGCGGCGCATCAGAACTTTTTCTTTTTTCGACATCCGGGTGAAGTCACGGTCATCGTAGAGAACTTCGCCACTTGTAGGCTGAAGTAATCCTACGAGATTCTTCATGAGTACGGTCTTTCCGGAACCGCTCTGTCCGATTATCAAATTAGTCTTTCCTGTTTCAAAGGTGACGTTTATATTGTCTAATACAACCTTGTCGCCAAACGACTTGGTGAGATTTCTAACTTCTATCATAGTTTACGAGAGAATTTGAGTGAGGAAAACATCTGAAAACAGAATCAAAACACTAGAACAGACAACAGCATCGGTTGACGATTTTCCAACCTCAACAGATCCACCTTCTACGGTATAACCGAAATAAGAAGATACGCTGGAAATGATGAATGCAAAGAAAAGACTCTTGATAATGCTCATCCATACAAACCATTGGTTAAATGAATGTTGCAAGCCAAGTGTCAGATCATCTGGTGGTAGGATATGACCAATATACGCTGTTCCGTAGGCGCCGATAATACCCATGCCAGAACTGAAGATAACCAGGAATGGCATGATGGTAACCAAACCGAGAATTTTAGGCAGAATGAGGTAACATGCAGAGTTCACTCCCATGATATCAAGGGCATCAATCTGTTGGGTGACACGCATTGTTCCCAACTCCGAAGCGATATTAGAACCCACTTTACCTGCGAGAATCAGACACATGATACTTGATGAGAACTCCAGAAGCATGATTTCTCGAGTGGTGTAACCTGAAACCCATCGTGGCATCCATGGACTCTGAATGTTCAATTTCATCTGGATGCAGATAACTGCTCCAATGAAGAAGGATATCAGTAAAACGATACCAATAGAGTCAATACCCAATTGCGACATCTCCTTGATGTATTGTTTCAAGAACATGCGCATGCGCTCAGGACGGGAAAAAGAACGTCCCATCAATATGAGATATTTACCGAAGGTGGTAAGCCATTTTTCTATTAACATGCTATTATAAAACTGAATTTTGCTGCAAAATTAACCAAAATCCTCTAAAAAACTGCAATATTATGAATAGTTTTTGATTTTATAAGCGATATTTCCTTTATTTTTAGTATTTTTGCAGCCAAATTAGCTAATTATGGACGAAATTAACAATAACGAACAGCAAAATCAGAATTCTCTGGTTTTGCGAACAGAGGGATTGGTGAAGCGCTATGGTAAACGAACGGTTGCCAATGGAGTTTCTATCAATGTGAAGCAAGGAGAAATTGTGGGATTACTGGGACCTAATGGTGCTGGTAAGACAACTTCTTTCTATATGACAACTGGACTTGTTGTGCCTAATGAGGGACATGTCTTTCTGGGAGATCAGGAAATTACTGATTTTCCTGTATACAAACGTGCCCGTGCGGGAATCGGATACCTGCCTCAGGAGGCCAGTGTTTTCCGCAAGATGAGTGTTGAGGACAATATACTTTCAGTCTTGGAAATGACAGGAAAACCACGTAGTTATCAGTTGCAGAAGTTAGAGAGTCTTATTAGCGAGTTTCGTCTTAATAAGGTTCGCAAGAACAAGGGTGACCAGCTTTCCGGAGGTGAGCGTCGCCGTACAGAGATTGCCCGTTGCCTGGCTATTGACCCAAAGTTTATCATGCTCGATGAGCCATTTGCTGGTGTTGACCCTATTGCGGTAGAAGATATTCAGCATATTGTATGGCAGTTGAAGTATCGCAATATCGGTATTTTGATTACCGACCATAATGTACAGGAGACTCTGACCATTACTGACAGAGCCTATCTGCTGTTCGAAGGTAAGATTCTTTTTCAGGGCAAACCAGAGGAATTGGCAGAGAATAAGATTGTGCGCGAAAAGTATCTGAGTAACAGTTTTGTGCTCAGAAAGAAGGACTTTCAGCTCATAGATGAGCAAAAAAGAGCCAAAGAAGCAGCGACTGATGGTTAAAAAATCATTTTTTTCTCTTATATATTAGGTATATCCATTAAAAATGTGTAATTTTGCAAGCCAATTGCGGTTATACACGAAAACTGTAGAATTAAAGAAAATATTAACAATAATAAAATAACAAATATCAAGATGAAAATTTCATTTGAAAATCCTGACAAGATTAATGGTCTTTTGACCCTCGTTGTCGAAGAGGAAGATTACAAGAATGATGTCGAGAAGACATTGAAAGATTATCGTAAAAAGGCTAATGTTCCAGGTTTCCGTCCTGGTCAGGCTCCTATGGGTATGATTAAGCGTCAGTTCGGTCCATCTGTAAAAATGGAAGCTATCAACAAGCTCGTTGGTCAGCAGATTTACAAGTATGTACAGGACAACAATATCCAGATGCTCGGTGAGCCTCTCCCATCAGAGAAGCAGGAGCCAGCTGACTTGGAGAATGGTACTTCTTTCACATTTATGTTTGATATCGCTGTTGCTCCAGAGTTCAAGGTAACTCTCAATGGTCGCGACAAGGTTGATTATTATAACATCACAGTTGATGATAAGATTCTCGATCAGCAGATTGATATGTACGCTCAGCGTGCAGGTAGCTATGAGAAGGCTGAGAAGTACGAGGAGAATGACCTTTTGAAGGGTGACTTGCGTGAGCTTGATGAAAATGGCAATACCAAGGAAGGTGGTATCACTGTAGAGGGTGCTATCCTGATGCCTAGCTACATCAAGGTTGACGAGCAGAAGAATCTCTTCAACGATGCAAAGCTCGGTGATGTAATCACATTCAACCCTAAGAAGGCTTATCCTGAGAACGATACTGAGGTTTCTTCACTCCTGAAGATTGAGCGTGAAGCTGTTAAGGACTTGGAGTCAGAGTTCAGCTTCCAGATTACAGAAATCCAGCGTTTCAAGAAGCATGAGATCAATGAAGAACTCTTCAAGCAGGTTCTCGGTGAGGATACTGACGTGAAGGACGAGGCAGCTTTCCGTGCTAAGATTGCAGAGGGCTTGCAGGCACAGCTCGTTAACGATTCTGATTATAAGTTCATTCTCGATGTTCGCGAGCACTGCGAGAAGAAGGTTGGTGAATTGCAGTTCCCAGATGCACTCTTGAAACGTATCATGTTGGCTAACAACAAGGATAAGGGCGAGGAGTTCGTAGAGAAGAACTATGCTGAGAGCATCAAGGAGTTGACATGGCATCTTATCAAGGAGCAGCTTATCAAGGCTCAGAATATCAAGGTTGATGACAATGACCTGATGGAGACAGCTAAGGAGGCAGCTCGTGCTCAGTTCGCTCAGTATGGTATGAACAACATTCCTGAGGAGTACATTGAGAACTATGCTAAGGAAATCCTCAAGAAGGGTGACGCTACAGATGCACTTGTAGATCGCTCTATCGACCGTAAGTTGGCTGCAGCTCTGAAAACAGCTGTAAAACTCAACGAAAAGGAGATTTCTGTAGAAGATTTCAACAAGATGATGCAGGAATAACATTTTTTTGAAAAAAAACTTCAAATAAATACGAGGTTATCGACTTTTTTTATTATCTTTGTTCCACCGAACGAGAAATAAGGGTCGATAACCTCTTTTTTCGTATGGTTTAAGACGTAAAATACTATATAGATATGAACGATTTTAGAAAATATGCAACCAAGCATCTTGGTATGAATGGTATGGTGCTTGATGATGTTATTAAGGCACAGGCTCAGTATATGAACCCTTACATCTTGGAGGAGCGTCAGCTGAACGTTACTCAGATGGATGTATTCTCTCGCTTAATGATGGACCGTATCATCTTCCTGGGTACACAGATTGATGACTACACCGCAAATACATTGCAGGCGCAATTGCTGTATCTGGATTCTGTAGATAGTGGCAAAGATATTTCTATCTATTTGAATAGTCCTGGTGGTAGCGTTACTGCTGGTTTGGGTATTTATGATACCATGCAGTTTATCTCTAGCGATGTAGCTACTATCTGTACAGGTATGGCTGCTTCTATGGCTGCCGTGCTGCTCGTTTCTGGTCAGGAGGGTAAGCGTTCTGCTTTGCCTCATAGCCGTGTCATGATTCACCAGCCATTAGGAGGCGTTCAGGGTCAGGCTTCTGATATTGAGATTGAGGCTCGCGAAATCTTGAAGATGAAGAAGGAATTGTATACTATCATTTCTGACCATTCTCATACTCCTTATGATAAGGTTTATGCTGATAGCGACCGTAACTATTGGATGACAGCTGAAGAAGCCAAGGAATATGGAATGATAGATAATGTGTTGGTTCGTAAATAACGAATTGTTTTAAGTAAATATGCGTATATATAATAAGGTGCGCAAGAAGAGATAATAATTATAATATGCCAAAGAAAGTATGTAGCTTCTGTGGAAGATCAGAAAATGAAGTCAGATTACTCATCACGGGTATCAATGGCTTCATTTGCGAAGATTGTGCTAAGCAGGCTTATGAAATTATACAGTCTACAGGGGTATTGGCTCCTAAAGCTGGGGAGGGTAAGTTTGTTCTCAAAGAGGTGCCAAAGCCTGTAGAGATCAAAAAATACCTGGATGAATATATCATCGGTCAGGATCAGGCTAAGCGCAATTTGGCTGTCGCTGTATATAACCACTACAAGCGTTTGCAGCAGCCAAAGGATGAAGATGGTGTAGAAATCGAAAAGAGTAATATCATCATGGTTGGTAGTACCGGTACAGGTAAAACCTTGTTGGCGCGTACAATAGCTAAGATGTTGGATGTTCCTTTCACCATTGTTGATGCCACTGTATTTACTGAAGCAGGTTATGTGGGTGAAGACGTTGAAAGCATCTTGTCGCGTCTGTTGCAGGTTGCTGATTATGATGTGGCTGCAGCAGAAAGGGGCATTGTGTTCATTGATGAGATTGATAAGATAGCCCGCAAGAGCGATAATCCTTCTATCACGCGTGATGTGAGTGGCGAAGGTGTACAGCAGGGATTGTTGAAACTCTTGGAAGGTACCATGGTTAATGTTCCGCCTAAGGGTGGACGCAAGCATCCTGATCAGGATTATATCCATGTAGATACCAAGAATATCCTGTTTATCTGTGGTGGTGCTTTTGATGGTATTGAGCGTAAAATAGCTCAGCGTATGAATACGCACGTAGTAGGCTATAATTCGGTTCAGAATGTAGCTAAGATAGATAAGAAGGATTTGATGCAGTATATCCTTCCACAGGATTTGAAGTCTTTTGGCTTGATACCTGAAATTATCGGCCGTTTGCCTGTGCTTACTTATCTCAATCCGTTGGATAGGGAGGCTTTGCGCAAAATCTTGGTTGAACCTAAGAATTCAATTGTCAAGCAGTATCAGAAATTGTTTGAGATGGATGGCATCAAGTTGGAGTTTGATGAGGAAGCACTCGATTATATCGTAGATAAGGCGGTAGAGTATAAATTGGGTGCTCGCGGACTTCGTTCAATTGTTGAAGCTGTGATGATGGATGCTATGTTTGAGATTCCATCAGAGAAGGTTAAATCATTCACTGTTACGCTGGAGTATACCAAGCAACAGTTGGATAAATCTCATCTCGGACAGTTGGAAACAGCATAAATCAGTTGGGCTTTTCGCCCAATTGAATGCTATTTAATCGTATATATAGACATATATAATATAATAATAGGTGGATATGACAGAACAGGTTAATCTTACAGGACAGTTGAAGCATTATTTCGGCTTCGATTCGTTTAAGGGTGATCAAGAGGCAATCATCAGAAATTTGATGAGTGGCAATGATACTTTTGTATTGATGCCTACAGGTGGCGGTAAGAGTTTGTGTTACCAGTTGCCTTCGCTCATTATGGAGGGCACAGCTATTGTGATTTCTCCTCTGATTGCTTTGATGAAGAACCAGGTAGATGTTATTAATGGTTTGAGTGAAAGTGATGGCGTGGCTCATTATCTCAATTCATCATTGAATAAGTCGGCTATTGAGAAGGTGAAGAATGATATTCTCAATGGTACGACCAAACTCCTGTATGTTGCACCTGAATCTTTGACGAAAGAAGATAATGTTGAGTTCCTTAAAACAGTAAAGATTTCGTTCTATGCCATTGATGAGGCTCACTGTATCTCTGAGTGGGGACACGATTTCAGACCAGAGTATCGTCGTATTCGCCCTATTATTAACGAAATAGGTGTTGCACCTGTGATAGCGCTTACAGCTACTGCAACAGATAAGGTACGTACTGATATCAAGAAAAACTTAGGCATCATGGATGCCAAAGAATTCAAGAGTTCTTTTAACCGCCCTAACTTGTATTATGAGGTGCGCCCGAAGAACAAGGATATCGATCGTCAGATCATCATGTTTATTCGTCAACACAAAGGAAAGAGTGGTATTATCTATTGTCTCTCCCGTAAGAAAGTAGAGGAATTGGCAGAGGTATTGAAAGCCAATGAAATCAAAGCGGCTCCTTATCATGCCGGTCTTGATTCGGCTACCCGTTCTCAAACCCAGGATGATTTTCTGATGGAGCGTATTGATGTCATTGTTGCTACTATCGCCTTCGGAATGGGTATCGATAAACCTGATGTCCGTTTTGTTATTCATTATGATATACCCAAGAGCTTGGAAGGCTATTATCAGGAAACGGGTAGAGCCGGACGTGATGGAGGCGAGGGTATATGTATCGCCTTTTATGCCCGTAAAGACCTCAGAAAACTGGAGAAGTTTATGGAGAACAAACCTGTAGCAGAACAGGATATCGGCAGACAGTTGTTGCAGGAAACGGCTGCCTATGCAGAATCGTCTGTCTGTCGCAGAAAAATGTTGCTTCATTATTTTGGTGAGGAATATCATGAAGAAAACTGCCATAACTGCGACAACTGCCTGCATCCTACAGAAAAATTCGAGGCTAAGGATGCGCTGCTCGTTGTTTTGGAGTCTGTTGCTGCGGTGAAGGAGAATTTCCGCCAGGAATATATCATCGATTTTGTAAAGGGACGTGCTACTGATGATATCGTTTCTCACAAGCATGATGAACTGGAGGAGTTTGGAGCAGGAGAAGATATGGATGCCAAAGTTTGGAATCCTGTTATCCGTCAGGCGTTGATAGCCGGTTATCTCAAGAAAGATGTAGAGAACTATGGCCTTTTGAAGTTGACAGCTGCGGGTAAGCGTTTCATTAAGAATCCTGAATCATTCATGATCGTTGCCGATAAGGAATTCTCTGATGATTTTGATGGAGCGCCTCTGAGCGAGCATAATACAGGTGCTTTGGATCAGACACTTTTCTCCATGTTGAAAGACTTGCGTAAGACAGTAGCAAAGAAGCATAAATTGCCGCCTTATGTTATTTTCCAGGATATTTCTCTTGAACAGATGGCAACGATGTATCCTGTAGATATGCAGGAATTGCAGAACATACAGGGAGTTGGAGCCGGTAAGGCAAAGAGATATGGTAAGGAGTTCTGTAAATTGATCAATCAGTATTGTGAAGAGAATCTGATAGAGCGTCCTGAGGAATTACGTGTCAGGACAGTTGCCAAGAAATCAGTCTTGAAGGTAAGCATCATTCAGAGCATAGACCGCCAGATAGATCTTGATGATTTGGCAGAAGCAAAAGGTTTGGATTTCTCAGAATTGCTTGACGAAATAGAGGCAATCGTTTACAGCGGTACCAAGCTGAATATCGATTATTTCATAGAGGAAGTTGTGGATGATGACCATGTAGATGACATCTACGATTACTTCATGGAGAGCGATACTGATGATTTGAATGCGGCTCAAGATGAATTGGGTGAAGACTACAATGAAGACGAAATTCGACTCGTCAGAATCAAGTTTTTGTCCGAACAAGCCAACTAATCACGTTAAATAGCATTAATAAGGTAAGATTTTCGTGAAAAGCGAACTCTATCTGAGAAATTATTGCTAAATTTGCACGCAATAAATTTTTAAAGGTTACAATATGTCATCATTTGTTGCAGATAAAATTGTAATGGACGGTCTCACTTACGACGACGTCCTTCTTATCCCTGCGTATTCAGAGGTACTACCAAAACAGGTAGAGTTGAAAACCAAGTTCTCTCGTAACATCGAGTTGAACGTTCCATTCGTTACAGCAGCGATGGACACCGTTACCGAGGCTTCAATGGCGATAGCTATCGCTCGTGAAGGTGGTATCGGTGTAATTCACAAGAACATGACCATTGAGGAGCAAGCTCGTCAGGTTGCTATTGTGAAGCGTGCTGAGAATGGTATGATTTATGACCCTGTCACCATCCGTCGTGGCAGTACAGTGAAGGATGCTCTTGATATGATGCATGATTATCATATCGGTGGTATTCCTGTGGTAGATGATGAAAATCATCTTGTAGGTATTGTTACCAACCGTGATCTTCGTTTTGAGCGCCACATGGACAAGAAGATTGATGAGGTAATGACTAGCGAGAATTTGGTTACCACTCACATCCAGACCGACTTGGTTGCTGCTGCTGCCATCCTGCAGGAGAATAAGATTGAGAAACTCCCTGTAGTTGACAGCGAGAATCACCTGGTAGGTTTGATTACTTACAAGGACATCACAAAGGCTAAGGACAAACCTATGGCTTGCAAGGATGCCAAGGGACGTCTTCGTGTGGCTGCCGGTGTGGGTGTTACTGTAGATACATTGGATCGTGCCAAGGCTTTGGTTGAGGCTGGTGCTGATGCTATCGTTATCGATACTGCTCATGGTCACTCTAAGGGTGTAGTTGAGAAGCTCAAGCAAGTTAAGGCTGCCTTCCCACAGGTAGATGTTGTGGTAGGTAATGTGGCTACTGGTGAGGCTGCCAAGTATTTGGTAGAGAATGGTGCTGATGGTGTTAAGGTAGGTATCGGTCCTGGTTCTATCTGTACTACTCGTGTGGTTGCCGGTGTTGGCGTTCCACAGTTGAGTGCTGTTTATGATGTATATTCTGCTCTTAAGGGTACTGGTGTGCCTTTGATAGCTGATGGCGGTCTTCGTTACTCAGGTGATGTTGTGAAGGCTTTGGCTGCCGGTGGTAGCTGCGTCATGATCGGTTCTTTGGTTGCTGGTACCGAGGAAAGTCCTGGTGATACCATTATCTTCAATGGCCGTAAGTTTAAGAGCTATCGTGGTATGGGTTCTTTGGAGGCTATGGAGCAGAAGAATGGTTCTAAGGACCGTTACTTCCAGGGTGATACCAAGGATGCCAAGAAATTGGTTCCAGAGGGTATCGCTGGTCGTGTGCCTTACAAGGGAACTGTCCAGGAGGTCATCTACCAGCTGATTGGTGGCTTGCGTTCTGGTATGGGATATTGTGGTGCTGCTACCATCGAGAACTTGCACAATGCCAAGTTCGCTCGTATCACAAATGCAGGTGTGTTGGAGAGTCATCCACATGATATCACTATCACTAGTGAGGCTCCTAACTATAGCCGTCCTGAATAATATAATTAGGAAATATGAAGTTTTATGCACTTATAGCGGCAATGCTCCTTTCGGGGAGCATTGCTTTTGCTCATACCGACCCAATTGTTATGATTATTGATGGTCAATCTGTCAAGAAGTCGGAATTTGAGTACTTTTATCAGAAAAATCATTTGGGAAATACGGTTGATTCTAAAAGTGTCAAGGTGTTTACCGATGGCTTTGTTGATTATAAGCTGAAAGTGCAAGCTGCTAAGGATGCTCATCTCGATACTTTGCCTAATATCAGGCGTGTGTTGAAACGATATGATGATGTCGAGTCATGCGAGTTGATGCCCGATAAAGGCAGTGCTCATGTTGCACATATCCTCTTGAGATTGGGACAGAAAGCATCTTACCGGGAACAGGAGGTGGTGGAAAGAAGAATCGATTCTATTTATCAGGCTCTTTGCAAAGGTGCAGATTTTGCAGACCTGGCAAAAAAGTGTTCTGATGATAAAGGGTCTGCGGTCAATGGGGGGACTTTGGCATGGTTTACAAAAGGTCAGACTGTGCAGGCTTTTGAAAAAGTAGCTTTCTCTCTGCGAAAGGGTGAGATTAGTAGACCGTTTATGTCTGAGTTTGGTTATCATATCGTCAAGTTGCTGGATAAACATGATGATGGTAATCAGAAAAAATATGTTGCTGATGCTAAGGTAGAAAATTGGCGGGGAACCTACCAGCAGCAGGAGGAAGTAGAAAACCTTTTGCTGAATGAAATCTGCCAGCGTAATATTTGGGATAAGGCTGCTGCTGATAAAAAAGGTCTGGCTGCCTTCTATGCCAAGAATAAGAAAAAATACAAATGGGAAATGAAGCGCCTGAAGAAGATGAAGGTTAATCTGCCCCGGAATGGCGAATACCCGGATGTGGTACTTGCTGACTATCAAGACTCGTTAGAGAAACAATGGGTCGCACAATTGAAGAAGAAATATAAGGTGGTGGTTTTCCATAGCATGTTGACCACTCTCAATATACATTAATATATTATAGAAACAATACATGAATACTGGATATAAAATGACAATGGCATTTATAGCCCTGCTGATGATAGTAGGAATAAGTGCTAGTGCAACAAGAGCAAGCCGTAGTGCTTTGGTTCATGAGGCTGATTCTGCAAATATCAAGCAACAAGCTGCTGCCGATTCTCAGAAAATCAATGAGGGTAGTGTGGTTGATGAGGTAATTTGGGTTGTCGGCGATGAGGCTATCCTGAAGTCAGACGTCGAGGTAACCCGTTTGCAGGCTGAGGCTGAAGGTATTAAATATACTGGTGACCCAGACTGTTCTATTCCTGAGCAGATTGCCGTTCAGAAACTGTTTCTCCATCAGGCAGCTATCGATAGTATCGAAGTATCTGAGTCAGAAGTCATGAATGGTATCGACGAACAGATCAACAGTTGGGTTTCCATGATTGGTTCTCGTGAAAAACTGGAGGAGTATCGCAAGCAAAGTATCACCCAGATGCGCCAGCAGATGCATGATGATTTCAAAAACCAACAGCTGATTCAGAAGATGAAGCAGGAACTGGTGAAGGATATCAAGGTGTCTCCAGCTCAGGTACGTAAATACTTTAAGGATTTACCTGCCGACAGTATCCCTTTTGTTCCTACAGAGGTAGAGGTTGAGATTCTTACCATGCAGCCACGTATTCCTCTTGAGGAGATTAACCGTGTGAAAAATCAGTTGCGTGAGTTTACTGACCGTGTGAATAAGGGTGAGACTTCTTTTGCTACTTTGGCTCGTCTTTATTCTGAGGATCCGGGTTCAGCCCGTATGGGTGGCGAGATGGATTATATCGGTAGAGGTATGTTGGATCCTGCGTTTGCAAATGTAGCATTCAATCTTACCGATCCTAAGAAAATCTCAAAGATTGTTGAGTCTGAGTTTGGTTATCATATCATCCAGTTGATTGATAAGCGTGGTGATAAGATTAAGTGTCGCCATATCCTGCTCAAGCCTCAGGTTTCTCAGGATGCTATTGATAAGTCTATCGGCCGTCTGGATTCTATCGGTAATGATATCCGTGCCGCTAAGTTTACCTTTGAGCAGGCTGTTGAAGCATTGTCTGATGATAAGGATACCCGCAACAACAAGGGTTTGATGGCCAATGTTACTCCTGACCAGTCAAGAACTTCCCGCTTCCAGATGAAGGATCTGCCTACCGAGGTTGCCCGTACGGTAGATACAATGAAGGTAGGTGAGGTTTCTGCACCTTTCACGATGGTGAATTCCAAGGGTAAAACCACTTGTGCTTTGGTAAAACTGGTAAGCCGTGTTGACGGACATAGAGCTACTATTACCGAAGATTTTCAGGTGATGAAGGATGTAGTGTTGGCTAAGGAGCGTGCCCAGACCTTGCACGATTGGGTAGTCAATAAAATCAAGCAGACTTATGTTCGTATGAACGATCGCTATAAGGATTGTAAGTTTGAATATCAAGGTTGGATTAAATGATAAATAAAAGATTAAATAATCATATCAGAGGGCATAGAATCATATCGGTTATGATTCTATGCCTGTTTGGGTTTTGTCTGATGCAAGCCATGCAGGCTCCAAAGAAGCATGCCAGAAAACGCCCTCATGGTGACCGCGTATATCTTTTGCATGCAGATGAATTGTACTATGATATGTTCGGTAATAATCCTGATGCCCAAATATTGAAAGGTAAGGTCTCTTTCTTGCATCAGGGCAGTCATCTTACCTGTGACAGCGCGTATTTCTATCAGGCTTCTAATTCCGTGAAAGCTTTCGGACATGTTCATTACCGGCAGGGTGACACCTTGTCACTCACTTGTAATAGAGCAGAGTATGATGGGCAGATGCAGATGATGAGAGCACGCAAGAATGTGGTCTTGCATCATCGTCGGCAGACTTTGCGTACTGATAGCTTGGATTTCGACCGCTTGTATAATATGGCAAACTTCTTTGACGGCGGAACGCTGATTGATGGTAAGGATAAGCTGGTTGCCGATTGGGGTGAGTATCATACCGAAACGCGTGAGGCTAAGTTTGTCTATAATGTCAAGTTGCGCAGCGGCAAGGATGTTGTTACCACCGATACTTTGTATTACGATGTCCGTAAGTCAAAGGCTCACATGGTAGGACCTTCTAAAATCGTATCTGGTGCAAGTGTTGTCAAGACCGAAAATGGATATTATGATACCAAGACCGATAGAGCGCAGCTTTACGGGCGCTCTACGGTTGTAGATAAAGACAAGACGCTTACGGGTGATACGCTCTATTATGTAAAGGATGGGGAGAGTACCGGATATGGGAATGTGGTTTATGTAGACAAGAAAAATAAAAATTCCCTTACTTGCAATTATCTGCGTTACAACGAGAAAACCGGTAATGGCTTTGCCACCCGCAATCCTGTAGCGATCGACTATTCGCAGAAAGATACCCTTTGGGTTCATTCTGATACCATGCGTATCAATACCTTCCATATCAATACCGATTCGGTATACCGTAAGGTGCATGCTTATCCTAAGGTCCGTGCCTATCGCCTGGATATGCAAGCCATCTGCGATTCCCTGGTTTTCAATTCTCAGGATTCCTGCATGACCATGTATAAGGATCCTATCGTCTGGAATGGAAACCGTCAGTTGCTGGGTGAGAAGATTCTGGTCTTCATGAACGACTCTACCGTTCGTTTTGCCCATGTCATCGGACAGGCGCTGTCTGTAGAGCAGATGCCGGATAGTGTTCATTTCAATCAGATCAGTTCTTCTGAGATGAAATCTTACTTTGAAAAAGGTGAGATTAAACAAGGAGAGTCTATCGGTAATGTGCAGACCATCTATTATATGACGGATGATAAGGACAGTTCGCTCATTGGCTTGAATTATCTGGAGACCGATACCATGCGCATGTATATGGGACCGGGCAGGAAGATGGAGAAAATCTGGACCAATAAGTTTACGTCTACCATGTATCCTATGACGCAGATTCCGCCGGCAAAATATAAACTTAACAATTTTGCCTGGTTCGAGGACTTGCGTCCTAAAGATAAGAATGATATCTTTGTATGGCGTGGTAAATCCAAGGGCTCCGAACTCAAGAACATTAAGCGTCATGAAGCTCCACTTCAGAAACTGACTGACTGATTATAATGAAGCATCATTTTCTTATATGATTAATATTTAGAGATGAGTGATATTATTCAACTTTTACCCGATTCTGTTGCCAATCAGATAGCAGCAGGTGAGGTTATACAGCGTCCGGCTTCAGTTATCAAGGAGCTGGTCGAAAATGCAGTCGATGCGGGTGCCAGGAATATCCATGTCACAGTTACCGATGCTGGCCGTACCAACATCCAGGTGATAGATGATGGAAAAGGTATGTCTGAAACAGATGCTCGTTTGGCTTTCGAACGTCATTCTACTTCCAAAATCCGCAAGGCTGATGATTTGTTTGCACTTCGCACCATGGGCTTCCGTGGCGAAGCTTTGGCGTCAATAGCTGCTGTGGCTCAGGTAGAACTGAAGTCACGGCAGGCTACCGACGAGATAGGAACCCTGATACAGATTTCTGGTTCCCGATATGAGAAACAGGAGCCATGCTCCTGTGCTGTGGGAAGCATCTTCTCTGTCAGCAATATTTTTTATAATGTACCCGCGCGAAGAAAGTTCCTGAAGTCCAATTCTACAGAGTTGAACAATATTCTGACGGCTTTCGAGCGGATTGCATTGGTAAATCCTCAAATCACCTTTACTTTACATAGCAATGGTACCGAAGTATTCAATTTGCGTGCCGCTAATTTGCGTCAGCGTATTCTCGATGTCTTCGGCAAGCGTTTCAATCAGGAACTCCTGCCGGTAAATGTAGAAACCACTATGTGTAAGGTGTCTGGATTTGTGGGCAAACCGGAATCTGCCAGAAAGAAAGGTGTGCATCAGTTCTTCTTTGTCAACGGGAGATACATGAAACATCCTTATTTCAATAAGGCTGTGATGGCAGCTTATGACCGTCTGGTTCCTCAGGGTGAACAGGTGCCTTACTTTCTGTATTTTGATGTAGATCCGAAGAATATTGATGTGAATATCCATCCTACGAAGACTGAAATCAAATTCGAGAATGAGCAGGCTATCTGGCAAATCCTCTCGGCTTCGGTCAAGGAGTCCATCGGTATGTTCAATGATGTACCTACCATTGATTTCGATACCGAGGATAAACCGGACATCCCTGTTTATAATCCAGAGATGAGTACGGCTGCTGCGGCACCGAAGATCAGTTTGAATCCTGGTTATAATCCGTTCAAGTCTTCCTCTTCCACAGGAGCAGTTCCTATGGGAGCCAGTTTCTCTGTTCCTAAGTCAAAACCTCAGGTGGATGAAAAATGGGAACAGCTTTATGAAGGACTCAAAGATCAGGATGATGTGCAGGGGATGGAGCAGACCATGGTGTTTTCCGATGATTCTAGTCAAGATAATACGCCAGACAGTATCATTGCAGAGAAATCGCCAGCCCATTATCAGTATAAAGGTAAGTATATCATGACTGCGGTAAAATCGGGATTGATGATTATCGACCAGCATCGCGCCCATGTGCGTGTCTTGTTCGAACAGTATTTGCGCCAGTTGGCTGACCGGACCTTTCATTCACAGAAAGTCCTCTTTCCTGAGGTTGTGCAGTTCCCGATGTCTGAGAAGGTAATCTTTGAAAAGATCCTGCCTGAAATGGAATCGATGGGCTTTGAACTGGAAGATCTTGGAGGCGGAAGCTATGCCGTTAATTCAGTTCCTGGCGGACTTGAAGGATTGAATCCTCTTAAACTGGTACAGGACATGGTTTCTTCTGCAGTAGAAAAGGGCGTATCAGCCATTGATGAAATCAATCAGACTTTGGCTTTGAGTCTGGCTCGCCAGGCTGCAATACCTCAGGGGCAGATATTGAGTAATGAAGAGATGGAGGGGCTGGTGAATGATCTTTTTGCCTGCCAGAATGTCAATTATACGCCCGACGGAAAGTCGGTACTTTGTATCCTCCGTCAGCAGGAAATTGAGCATCTTTTAGGTTAAAAGCGAGGAAAAATCCCGTTTTTCTTAAAAAAGTTAACGAAAAATGCTATTTTTTTTAGAAAATGAAGGTTATTTCAAAAAATAGTATTATCTTTGCTCCGTCATTCAGAAGGTATATATATATATAAATTGATTTTTAAATTATAAAGTTATGAAAAAGTTATTAGCAGTGCTAGCATTGGCTAGCGTAACAATGGGCAGTATGGCTCAGGATGCAGCAACTACTGAGAAGTATAGCGTTGCAACAAATTCTTTCTGGAGCAATTGGTTTGTTCAGGCAAACGTTGCTGGTTCTGCATTCTGGGGCAACCAGGAAGAGGGCAATGGTTTCTCTAAGAGCCCACTCAAGGGTTTCAGAAACAATCTCGGCTTCTCTGTTGCAGTAGGTAAGTGGTTCACACCAGGTCTCGGTCTCCGTACCAAGCTCAATGGCGTTTGGGGCCGTACAGTAGTTTCTGAGAATAAGTCAACAAATGCAAATAAGTATTGGACTTTGAATGAGCAGGTTTTGTTCAATGTTAGCAATATGTTGTGTGGTTACAACGAGGCTCGTGTTTGGGATTGCATCCCTTACGCAGGTTTTGGTATTAACCGTAACATGAGCGCTAACTGCTATGCTCCTGTAGTTGGTGTTGGTATCTTGAACGAGTTCAAGATCAATAAGAAGTGGGCTGTCAACCTCGATGTAAACTATGCGTTAGGTGCTAGCGACTATGATGGTTACACAGGTGTGTTGGCAGGTGCTAAGCCTAGCACATCTCGCTCTATCGACAAGGTGATTGCAAGACACGACCGTTCTTTGAATGTTGAGGTCGGTGTTACATACAACTTGGGTAAGGCTACTTGGAACAAGGTTCCAGATGTTGACGCTATCAACGCTCTTCATCAGTCAGAACTCGACGCTATCAATGCTAAGTTGAACGATGCTAATGCAGAGAACGACCGTTTGAAGAATCTCTTGAACAACCAGAAGTCTGTAGAGGATAAGGCTGTTAAGGAGTATGTTGCTACTCCAGTTTCTGTATTCTTCAACATCGGCAAGTCTAAGGTTGCTTCTAAGAAGGATCTCGTAAACGTACAGGCTCTCGCTCAGTATGCTAAGGACAACAACGCAAAGTTGGTAGTTAACGGTTATGCTGACAGCGCTACTGGTTCTGCAGCTGTTAACCAGAAGATTTCTAAGGCTCGTGCTGAGAAGGTAGCTGATGAGCTCGTTAAGTTGGGTGTTGCTAAGGAGAACATCGTAGTTAAGGCTAACGGTGGTGTTAAGGATTTGACTCCTGCTTCTTACAACCGTCGTGCAACTGTTCAGGTTGGTGAGTAATTATACTGTATATATAATATAAGGTATAAAAATAGAATAGGGCATTCTTCCTTGTGAAGAATGCCTTTTTTGTTTCTTTGAATTTCTTAAAAAAGAACTTTTCTTTCTCAATAAGTACCTTTTGGGGTTGAAAGAGGTTTGGCAGTCCCATCGTAAGTACTTTCTCTTGGTTGGCTGTTTTTGGCAATTGAAATGCAAAAACTGACCGTTTTTACCCTGAAAATTGAGGAAAAACACCAGAAAATGCACTTTTTTGAAGAAAAAACGAAAAAAGTTGCTGAAAAATTTGGTGGAACCAAAAAATAGTCGTACCTTTGCAACCGCTTACGAAAAGTAAGGGCGCTTAGCTCAGCTGGTTTAGAGCATCTGCCTTACAAGCAGAGGGTCGGCGGTTCGAATCCGTCAGCGCCCACGGGGGTGTTCCCTGTGATTCACTTTAGTGGTTGCAGGGACTTTTTTAAGGGCGTTTAGCTCAGCTGGTTTAGAGCATCTGCCTTACAAGCAGAGGGTCGGCGGTTCGAATCCGTCAACGCCCACAATGGTGAAGGTCTTTCAACAAATGTTGAGAGACCTTTTTTTTGTGCTTTTAAATTTATTTATCACTATTTTCTCTGTTTTCTCACGATAATTCATTAATTTTGCACCCTATATATATAATACGTATTGTTATGAATTTAGATTTATTGACTGCCATATCACCAATTGATGGTCGTTATAGGGGAAAAACAGAGCAGCTCGCTAACTACTTCTCAGAGTATGCTCTCATTCGTTATCGTGTACGCGTAGAGATTGAATACTTCATTACTCTATGCGAGTTACCTTTGCCACAGCTTGCTTCTTTCGACAAGTCGCTGTTCGAACGTCTGCGTGACATTTATCGTAATTTTGACGAAAATGAAGCACAGCGCGTAAAAGACATCGAGAAGATTACCAATCACGATGTAAAGGCTGTAGAGTATTTTATCAAGGAAGAATTCGATAAGATCGGAGGCTTGGATGCTTACAAGGAGTTTATCCATTTTGGTTTGACATCTCAGGATATCAACAACACAAGTGTGCCTCTCTCTGTAAAAGAGGCTTTGGAAGAGTGCTTCTATCCGCAGGTTGAAGAGCTGATTGCACAACTCCAGACTTATGCTGATGAGTGGAAGGATGTGCCTATGCTGGCTAAGACTCACGGACAGCCTGCTTCACCTACCCGCCTGGGCAAGGAAATCATGGTTTATGTTTACCGTCTTACCGAGCAGCTTAATTCGCTCAAGGCTTGCAAGATTACAGCTAAGTTCGGTGGTGCTACCGGTAACTACAATGCTCACCATGTAGCTTATCCACAGTATGACTGGAAAGCATTCGGTAACAAGTTTGTCAGCGAAAAACTCGGTTTGGAACGCGAGCAGTATACCACACAGATCAGTAACTATGACTACCTTGGCGCTATCTTTGACGCCATCCGTCGTATCAACACCATTATCATCGACTTAGACCGTGACTTCTGGATGTATATCTCTATGGATTACTTCAAGCAGAAGATCAAGGCAGGTGAGGTAGGCTCAAGTGCGATGCCTCACAAGGTGAATCCTATCGATTATGAGAACAGTGAAGGTAACCTGGGCATAGCCAATGCCATTCTTCAGTTCCTGGCACAGAAACTTCCGGTTAGCCGCTTGCAGCGCGACCTTACTGACAGTACCGTACTCCGTAACATCGGTGTGCCTCTCGGTCATAGCGTCATTGCTATCCAGAGTACATTGAAGGGCTTGCGTAAACTGATTCTTCACGAGGAGAAACTGCAGGAAGATTTGAATAATACATGGGCAGTTGTAGCTGAGGCTATCCAGACTATCCTTCGCCGTGAGGCATATCCACATCCTTACGAGGCATTGAAGGCGTTGACACGTACCAACCAGCACATGACAGAGGAAACTATTCATGAGTTTATCCAGGGATTGAATGTGAGTGATAGTGTTAAGGCAGAACTGATGGCAATCACACCAAGCAATTATACAGGTATCTAATATACACAAAGGAATTTTGTAGTTTTAGTACATATATATAAGTAAAAATTAGATTTATTAACCCAGCCGTGAGGCTATTAAGTATTTTAAGAAAATGGATTCAGAATTTGAAAACAAACCTCAAGATCAGTCTTCTGAGAATGAGAGAACCCGTGAGGGCTACAACCCAGCAGGTGGTTATCAGAAGAGTTATCGACCAGTAGGTCGCACACAGCGTCCTCGTATCAATTCACATCGCGCATACAGCAGCGACAGAAGTAGCAGTAACAGCGAAGGCGGTTTCCGTCCTGAAGGTTTCGGTGCTGGCTTGCAGAGTACAGGCAGCAGCGAGCGTCCACAGCGCAGCAGCTATCAGAGCCGTGGTGGTTATGGTAACAGCAACCGTGGTGGCTACCAGCCACGTCAGCAGGGAGGCTATCAGTCTCGTCCTCAGCAGGGTGGCTATCGTCCTCGTTACAACAATAATGATGAGCAGGGTGGTTATCAGCCTCGTCAGCAGGGTGGCTACCAGCCACGCCAGCAGGGCGGCTACCAGTCTCGTTCTCAGCAGGGTGGTTATGGCAACAACCGTGGTAGTTATGGTCGTCCACAGGGTGGCGGCTATGGCAACAACCGTGGTGGCGGCTATGGTCGTCCTCAGCAGGGTGGTTATGGCAACAACCGTGGCGGTTATGGCCGTCCACAGGGTGGTGGCTATGGCAACAACCGTGGTGGCGGTTTCCGTCAGCACACTCCTGGTTACGATCCAAATGCTAAGTATAGCATGAAGAAGCGTATCGAATATAAGGAGGAGAACATCGACCCAACAGAGCCATTGCGCTTGAACAAGTTCCTCGCCAATGCTGGTGTATGCTCTCGCCGTGAGGCTGATGAGTTCATCCAGGCTGGTCTGGTAACTGTCAATGGTGAGGTAGTTACCGAGTTGGGTACCAAGATCCTTCGTACCGATGAGGTGAAGTTCCACGACGCTCCTGTAACTTTGGAGAAGAAGGTATACGTATTGCTCAATAAGCCAAAGGATTATGTTACAACCAGCGATGATCCTCAGCAGCGCAAGACTGTGATGGACCTCGTAAAGGATGTTTGTCCTGAGCGTATCTATCCTGTAGGTCGTCTCGACCGTAATACAACAGGTGTACTTCTCTTGACCAACGATGGTGACCTGGCTTCTAAGCTTACTCACCCTAAGTTCCTGAAGAAGAAGGTTTATCACGTTCATCTCGATAAGAACCTGACTGCTCACGATATGGATCAGATCCGTGAGGGTATCACCTTGGAAGATGGTGAGATCAAGGCAGATGCTGTAGAGTATGCTGATGATCGCGACAAGGCACAGGTTGGCATCGAGATTCATAGTGGCAAGAACCGTATCGTGCGCCGTATCTTCGAGAGCCTCGGCTATCGTGTTACCAAGCTCGACCGTGTACAGTTCGCAGGTTTGACTAAGAAAAATCTCCGTCGCGGTGACTGGCGCTTCCTTACTGAGAAGGAGGTAGACATGCTCCGCATGGGTGCTTTTGAATAAGAAAAAATAATATGGAGTTAAGGAGTTAAGGAGTTGAAAGGAGTTAAGACAAGTGTTTTATTAGCCGAGAGTTTTTATATAGTAGGAATCCTTGGTTTGTGACAATTGTCTTAACTCCTTAACTCCTTAACTTCTTTAACTCCTTGAAGCTTTTATATTAACAATGGAAAAGATTAAAAGAACTAAAGTTGTAGACTTGCTCAAGAGCACAGCCTACGGCTCAATCGTGAATGTCAAGGGATGGGTTCGTACTCATCGTAGTAGCAAAGCAGTCGATTTTATCGCTCTTAACGATGGTTCTACTATTAATAATATTCAGATAGTAGTCGACCCATCAAAGGTCGATGAGAATCAGCTCCGTCAGATTACTACCGGTGCTTGTATCAGTGCCTTAGGTACGCTGGTAGAAAGCCAGGGTGCCGGACAGAGTGTTGAAATCCAGTGCGAGAGCATTGAGATTTACGGTCTCTGTGGCAGCGACTATCCTATGCAGAAGAAGGGACAGAGCTTCGAGTACATGCGTCAGTATGCTCACCTCCGTCTCCGTACCAATACCTTTGGTGCCGTAATGCGTATCCGCCACAACATGGCGATGGCTATCCACACCTACTTCCACGAGCATGGATATTTCTATTTCAATACTCCTCTCATCACAGCCAGCGACTGCGAGGGTGCAGGTCAGATGTTCCAGGTTACAACCAAGAACCTCTACAACCTGAAGAAGACAGAGGATGGCAAGATTGACTATTCTGATGATTTCTTCGGCAAGCAGACTTCATTGACCGTTTCCGGTCAGTTGGAGGGTGAGCTCGGTGCTACAGCACTCGGCGCCATCTACACCTTCGGTCCAACCTTCCGTGCAGAGAACAGTAATACTCCTCGCCACCTGGCTGAGTTCTGGATGGTAGAACCAGAGGTTGCTTTCCTGGATATGGACGGTTTGATGGAGTTGGAGGAAGACTTCATCAAGTATTGTATCCGTTGGGCACTGGAGCATTGCAAGGATGATCTTGCTTTCTTGAACAAGATGATTGACAAGGGTCTGATTGCCCGTCTGGAAGGCGTATTGAATTCCGACTTCGTTCATCTTCCATATACCGAGGGTATCCGCATCCTTCAGGAGGCTATTGCCAACGGCAAGAAGTTTGAGTTCCCATGCGAGTGGGGTGATGACCTGGCTTCAGAGCATGAGCGTTTCCTTGTAGAGGAGCACTTCAAGCGCCCGGTTATCATGACCAACTATCCTAAGGCTATCAAGGCATTCTATATGAAGATAGACGAGGAGGAGAGTGGTTTCGGTGGCAAGAGCGGTCAGACCGTTCAGGGTACCGACGTACTGTTCCCACAGATTGGTGAGATTATCGGTGGTTCTGTCCGTGAGGAGAGCTATGACAAGCTGATGGGTGAGATTGAGGCTCGCAACATCCCTATGAAGGATATGAACTGGTATCTCGATACCCGTAAGTATGGTTCATGCCCACACGCAGGTTTCGGTCTCGGTTTCGAGCGTCTGATTCTCTTCGTAACCGGTATGCAGAATATCCGCGACGTGATTCCATTCCCACGTACACCAAAGAACGCAGAATTCTAGAATAAATAAATGAAGCCTGTTTCGATGTCCTTCGAAACAGGCTTCATTGCTCTTCGCAAGTACTTGCGATGGCCAACGCAGCTACTTGCGTCTGCTTACGGATATATGGTGAAAGCCCCGACTGCAGAACAGCAGTCGGGGCTTAGGCTTAATATCTCTCTATACTCTGCTCATCTAGCAAAAAATCGAAGAGTCCAATCGTGACGACACCATCATCATCAATCTTTCTCTTAATATCATCTTTCACAACAATTACTTTTCTAAAATTGTCAGCGATATTTATAAGAGAACGACGCTCCTGTTTCTCTTTATCCTTAGTTGGCATATTAAAAGCCGACTGAATATACACACGTTCGGGACCATTATTTACTACAAAATCAACTTCTAGTTTACTACGTTTTCTTTTTCCATTCTCGTTCGTTGTCCAACATTCAACTAAACCGACATCAACCAAGTAACCTCGCATTCTTAGTTCATTATAAATGACATTTTCCATAATATGTGTTTCTTCTTGTTGTCTGAGATTCAATACTATATTTCTTAATCCCAAATCACAAAAATAATACTTAGTCTCTGTACCAATATACTTTCTACCTTTAACATCATACCTGAGAGCCTCTTCTATAAGAAAAGCATCCTGTATGTCTGAGATGTATTCATTAATTGTCTTATCAGTTATTTGTAATTGACTTACAGATTGAAAGGTATTACAAATCCTGGTCGGATTAGTAGAAGAGCCTATTCCTGATGCTAAAATACGCACAAGTTCACGTAACCCCTCTGGCACTTTAATTTTATTACGCTCTACAATATCCTTAATATATGTCACTTCATAAATATCCCTAAGATAGCTACGTTTGGCTCTTTCTGTATCTAAAGACAAAATCTGGGGAAGTCCTCCAAAAGTATAGTAGTCTTTCCACGCTTGCGAGCGTTCTCCGCCCACAGCACCATAATATTCAGAAAACGACAACGGCCAAATTCTTATTTCCTGTCCTCTTCCACGGAATTCGGTAACAACATCTTTGGACAGGAACTTCGAGTTAGAACCTGATACATAAACTTCAGTATTAGGAGTATGCATTAGGCTAAGCAATACTCCTATAAAATCATCAACAAGTTGAATTTCATCAAGAAAAATAAAATTTGTTTTGCCATCACTTTTTATACGAGAATCAAGATAATCAAGCAAAGCATCAGGATCACAAAGTTTGCGATTACGTCTATCATCAAGAGACACTTCTATCAGATGCCCTTCATCTACCCCATGCTGCAAAAGGTACTGATGAAAGATTTGGAACAGCAAAAAGGACTTTCCACATCTTCTTCCACCAGTTACTATTTTTACTAGTCCATTACCTTGACCAGCCACCAACATATCCAAATATTTCTGCCGAGTTATAATCATTGTATTCCGATTTTTTGTGCAGTTGCACAGATTTTCGGAACAAAGATAAGAAATACTGCTGAAAATCAGCTACTAAAGCATCAATAATTAAGAATAATTATCATTTGAAAGAAAAACGGGGCACCCTGAGGATGCCCCGCCACCAATTAAAATAATTGATTGTCGCATTATAAACTTA
>ENA-OPUE01000602-OPUE01000602.1-human-gut-metagenome-genome-assembly--contig:-NODE-602-length-27964-cov-4.452936_pt1 | contig 27964 bp, 30 predicted proteins | sample MGYA00241466_ERZ501924 | MGnify/ENA primary metagenome ERZ501924 (study PRJEB25962, sample SAMEA2042223) | human gut metagenome | biome: human gut; feature: human-associated habitat; material: faeces...
AATCTTGCGTATATGGATTATGCGATGATTTTTTGTCTATAGTTTTATTGGGGATTAGTATCATTATCCATCCCCCGCTTCTTTTTAGAAAAATTTCTCCGCCGCTGTTTATTTTCACGATAAGCGGTAAAAATATAAACAGACGATAAATTCCGATATCAGGAAAGGATGATAGCAAAAATGTCTGTTAAAAGAGGAGAAATATATTACGCCGATCTCAGCCCCGTGGTAGGCTCCGAGCAGGGCGGCATACGTCCTGTACTTATCGTTCAGAACGATGTGGGTAACCGTCACAGTCCCACTGTTATAGCGGCTGCCATCACAAGTCAGCGTGAAAAGGCAAAGCTGCCCACCCATATTGAGGTACACGCTGATAAATGCGGACTCTCAAAGGACAGTGTTGTGCTTCTGGAGCAGATACGGACCATTGACAAAAAGCGTCTGAAAGAACGCATGGGCGAACTGGATACGCCGTCAATGAACCGTGTTGACAACGCTTTATCCATCAGCTTCGGATTAGGTTCAGGCGGAGCTACATAACGTTCCGCCATAATATAAAAGGCTGTATCACGAAAAATGATACAGCCTTTTGCTTTGCATTATTTTACAAAATTAACTATCATTATTCCCAGACCCAGCACCGCAAGCACAACGCCTGTAGCACGGTTCAGCGTCTTTGGCGACGCCTTGTTAGCAAATACCGCAGCGACTCTCGCCCAGATAAGCGTGAACACAATGCAGAGAATAAGCACCGGGATATCGGGCATTCCGCCCATTACCATATGCGAAACAGCACCGGTGAGCGCCGTAAAGGTCATGATGAAAACGCTGGTTCCAACAGCTGTTTTAAGCTCATAGCCCAGAACGCTTGTAAGGATAAGGAGCATCATCATTCCGCCGCCTGCACCGATAAATCCGCAGATAAAGCCTATAAGCACGCCGCAGACTATGGACTGGATAACTCTCTTCCTGGGAGAAACGCTCTCCATCTTCTCCTTGGTGGTCATAACCGGCTTTACTATGAACTTGATGCCCAGCAGGAACGTCATGCAGACGGAAAATCCGCCCATTGCCGAGTTTGGCACAAGCTTTGAAACATAGCTTCCCACAACTGTGAATACCAGCACGGAAGCCATCATTATAAGTCCGTTTTTAATGTCAAGATTTTTGTTTTTGCCGTATGTATATGCCGAAACTGCGCTGGCAAGCACATCTGAGGCAAGGGCAATTCCCACAGCCTCATATGCGGGCATTCCGAGGAACGTTACCAGCATTGGGGTTATCACCGCAGCCGCACTCATTCCCGCAAAGCCTGTTCCCAGACCTGCGCCCATTCCTGCCAGAAAACAGACGATTATTGTTATTATCCAGCCTGACATTTTTAATTATCCCTTACCTTATTTTAACTTTGAAGCTCTCCCTGCACTTAGGGCACTGAACGGTATGCTCACCCTTTTGCTTGGGGAGCCGCAGAACTGTCTTGCACTTGGAGCACTTTTTATAGCAGTGTTCCTTATCTGTCAGCATGGTCTTTGTCATATTAAATTTGCGTTTTGCCTTGTCGGTAAGCTGCATGAATTTGATATTTTCCTGCTGACGCTTGTAGATATTCTTGGAAAACGCCCTGAACATTCCCCATATGAGCAATGCCCATATAAGCAGATTGAGTATGATCGAGCGGGCAAAAAGATTGATTATCATCAGCACGATACAGGCTATCATAGTCGCCTTATAAAGGCTGTCTGGGCCGCTTCTGCCATACATAAAGTTTATAAATTTATTCCTGAGCTTGTCCATTTTAAACGCTGCCTTTCATTAAAAAGTTAAAAAGGGAAAGAAAAGAAAACCAAACATTCTTACAATAAACATTATCGCCAGCACCATTGCAATACCTGACAAAAGTCTTGGGATAAACCTGTGTATCTTCAGCTTAAAGCCATGCTTTTTATTGAGCTGTGCCGCATAATCAGCATACACCCTGTTGGTGCTGTCCATACGTGCCGCCTGCTCTGCATACTGCACCGCATCGGAGAAATTCTCCATGCCTTCGCTGCATTCGGCTGCGTAGAAATACCACCTGGCATCTCTTGCGGAGACAGAAAAACGGTTCAGCACAGCAGCAGCGTTCCGATAATCGCCGCTTCTGAGGTAGTTGTCGATACGTTCAAAGGCTTCCTCGGCGCTCATGGTATCGGAAGTGTGCATATTAAAGCCAAATCCGCCGAAAAACGCCTTAAAGATATCATCAAAATCATTGATATCGGCATACCGGTAATAATAATTTGTTCCGTTTCTGGTATAGGTTCCGCTGGGGGCGGAGCTGCTGTATGCCGCACTGCCGTATGGGCTCTGACCCGTATCCCCTGACTTTATGCGCTCGTAAGCGTCGTTTATCTCGCTCATTTTGCGGGCAGCCTCGGGGTCATCGGGGTGAAGGTCGGGGTGGTACTGCTTTACCAGTGTACGATACTTTTTCTTTATTTCATCATCGGTAGCTCCCGGCTCAAGACCAAGAACTGCATAGGGATTTTCACTCATATCAAGTCTTCCTTTTTATCGTGTAAATAGAGCATTCTGCTATACTTTTATTTTAACACACAGAAAATCCACCGTCAACCGATAATCATAATTTTCAGCTGTTTATCACATTATTCTTTTCATTCTGTCGCAATTTTAATGGGATTTTAATGTCACTCAGGAATTCATCAGATGTTCAACAAGTATCCTTAAACCGAGAATGATAAGTATCGCACCGCCTGCGATCTCCGCCTTGGACTTGAATCTGGTTCCGAAAGCAGAGCCGATCTTAACGCCTGCGGCTGAGATAACAAATGTACAGACTCCGATGAAAAGTACGGCAGCAACGATATTAACATCAAGGAATGCAAAGGTTATGCCGATAGCAAGTGCATCGATACTGGTAGCAACGGCAAGCAGTGACATTGACTTTGCAGTGAATGACGGGTCTGCACCCTCGTCATCATTTTTGAGCGCCTCTCTAATCATATTGAAGCCTATGAGAGCAAGCAGCACAAATGCGATCCAGTGGTCAATGGCTGTGATATACTTTTTGAAATTTACGCCGAGAAGATAGCCCACCGCAGGCATAAGCGCCTGAAATCCGCCGAACCATGCGCCACATATCATGGAATATTTCAGCTTGTACTTAGGTGTGGCAAGCCCCTTACAGACTGAGACAGCAAATGCGTCCATTGAGAGACCCACAGCAATAAGAAATAATGACAGAAGATCCATTTTTCAAATCCTTTCAAGAATAATAATACATTCTATGAATATGCCGCTGCTTGTATGACCTTGCGGTCTTTGGTTCCGTACAAAACAAAAAGACTCATATACAGACAGAACCGAAACATCGGCTACATCTGTACATGAGTCTTATCAATTAAGGCAAACCGGACCTTTTCGGTCGGTATGTCGATTTGCCGCTTAAACCTTGTATCAGTCTAAGAAGATTACTCCCCCACGCAGGTACATATTCACAATATTGTAAGTTTAACATATTAAACTTATTTTGTCAAGCGATTTTTGAAATTATTTGTAATATGAGTAAAGATTGCACTTTATCATGCCGTTGTAAAGCTTTCTGCGCTTGTTGGCAGTCTTGCCGAAGAACTTTTCAAAGTCCTCATGGGGCGAGATTATTGCACAGGGGTGCTCTCTATCAGCCTTGAACACCTTGCCCATTTCGGTATAAAGCTTCTCGGCTTCCTTTATTTCCAGCATTCTTTCGCCGTAGGGAGGGTTGCAGACTGTTATCTCGCCGTCCTTGTTGTCGTAATCCCTGATATCAGCACGCTCTATCCTTATGCGCTTCTTCACGCCTGCCTTTGCGCAGTTGTCGATGGAAAGCTGAACGCACTCGGGGTCGATATCATAGCCGTATGCAAAGAAATCACTGTCACGGATAATGCTGTCCATTGCACGGACACGCTCTTCACGCCAGATATCCTGGGGGATAACGTCCCACTTTTCGGCTGCAAATGTTCTTTTAAGTCCCGGAGCAATGTTCAGCGCCTTGTATGCGGCCTCGATAAGGAAGGTTCCGCTTCCGCAGAAAGGGTCGCAGAAAATAGTATTTCTCTTGACCATTGCAAGGTCAACTATGCCTGCCGCAAGGGTCTCCTTGATAGGAGCAGCGTTGGAATTGCGGCGGTAGCCTCTCTTGTGCAGTCCCGCACCCGATGTATCAAGATAAACGGTAACGGTGTCCTTGAGGATATTGAACTGTATCTGATGAACAGAGCCTGTTTCCTCGAAATAATTCAGATGATAAACGGAAGCCAGCCTGTCAACCGCTGCCTTTTTGATAATGGACTGGCAGGCGGGAACGCTGGAAAGCTTTGAGTTCAGGCTGTGACCCTTGACGGGAAATGCGTCGCTTTTACCGATAAATCTTTCCAGAGGGATAGCCTTAACACCCTCAAAGAGAGCGTCAAAGGTATCGGCGTGAAATTCAGCAAGCTTTATCTGCACTCTTTCAGCTGTGGCAAGGCAGATATTTGCACGGGCAAGGATATCATATCCGCCCTCGAATGAGATACGTCCGTCGGTGACGGTGATATTTTCGCCGCTGATCTTCTTTATCTCAAAGTTAAGTACGCTTTCCAGACCAAAATGGCAGGGGCAGCTGAGTGTTATCTTATTATCCATATAAAACTTCCTTTAATTCGATGTGCTTTCATCATTAGCGGCACTTGCGGACGAGCCTCCGCACTTTGTGCAGATAGGGGGAACGTTGGTGGACTTGTAGTAGCCCTTGTTGCCTGTGGGGCAGCTTCCGCTGGCGATAAGACCTGTGTTGGAGCAGTAGTAAAGCTCCTTGATGGTCTCGCACTCGGGGAACTCAGTTCTCTCCCCAGCGTCCGCAATGTCGCCGAAGATGTTCTTCCAGAGCTGTGCGGTGTTGTAGTATGTGCCCGACTTTACAGTTCTGTTATCATCATAGCCATACCATACGCCGCTGACGTAATCGGGAGTGCAGCCGATGAAGAGGTTATCTCTCCACTCCTGCGATGTACCTGTCTTACCTACAACGGGAACGTTGTTGAGCTTTGCAGCCTTACCTGTACCGTTGGGGCCTTCGATTACCTGCTGCATCAGCTTGTTCATAACATAAGCGGATTCCTCGCTGATGGACTGGATAGGTGTGTAACTGTGCTGGAGGATAGTCTCACCCGAGGGGTCAAGAACATAAGTATATGAGGTGGGAGCGAAATACTTTCCGCCGTTTCCGAAAGGCTGATATGACGCAACAAGCTCTCTGAGGTAAACGCCCTGAGTGAGCGCACCAACGGACATAGGCGAAAGGTCGGCATCGTAAGCGGTAAGTGTGGATATCTGGAACCTGTTCATTACAAACTCGAACACGTTTGAGGGGCCTGCCGCCTGCACGAGACGTGCGGAAACGGTATTCAGCGAACGCTGGAGAGCCTGGAATGTAAAGTACGATCTTCCGCTCCATACGTTGTTTGCACCTGTGGAGCTGTAGTTTGTAGGCCATTTTCTTGTCTGACCGGGGTTGTTTTCATCGGGTATCTCAATGGGCAGGTCGGGGTAGATTGATGACCATGTGGCAAGGTTATTTTCAATGGAATAAGCATAACCTGCAATGGGCTTGAAGCTTGAACCAGCCTGTCTCTTTGCCATGGTGGCACGGTTGAAGATGTTGGAGCCTGCCTTATCGCCTATTCCGCCTGCTACCGCAAGGATATTTCCTGTGTAGTCCATACAGATGAATGCGGACTGGGGCGGGTCGCTGAGGACGTTGTTGGAGAATGTGCTGTAGTCTCTGTACTTGGCTTCTATTGCCTCCTGCATCTCGATATCAATGGGAGTGTAGATGGTGTAGCCGCCGTTGTAGAGCATATCGCTGGCTTCATCGAACTCAACGCCGTAAAGGTTCATAAGGTCAAGGGTAACGTCACGAATGACCATATCAATGTACCAGTTCTGTATCTCGCTGGAATTGGTCTCGCTGTTGGGGTCTCTGAACTGAAGCTCCTCGTTAACAGCATCGTCATACTGCTGTTTGGAGATAGCCGCATTATTGTACATTGCCTTGAGCACCAGGAGCTGACGCTCACGGTTTGCTTCCTTGTTTGCAAAGGGATTAAGGCTTTCGGGGCTTTTAGGGATAGCCGCAAGGCAGGCAGCCTCTGCAAGATCAAGCTCGGACACGTCCTTGCCGAAGTATTTGAGAGCAGCAGCCTGAACGCCTGAGCAGCTTCCGCCCATACCTACGCAGTTAAGATATGCATCAAGGATCTCGTCCTTGGTACGGTATTTTTCAAGGTCAGCCGCACGGAATATCTCACGCATCTTTCTGTCCATGTTCTGCTCTTTATCACCGGTAACGTTCTTTACGAGCTGCTGGGTAATGGTAGAACCACCCTGCTTGCTTCCGTAAAGCATACCATGGGTAAGCTCGTTGAGGAAAGCACCGAAGGTACGCTTCCAGTCAACGCCTGCGTGCTCGTAGAAACGCTCGTCCTCGATATATACGAAAGCGTCACGGACATGCTGAGGGATACGGTCGATGGATACGGGGATACGGTTGGCACCACGGCTTATCTTTGCAAGCTCTACCTGGTTGCCGTCCTTGTCATCGCCGTAAATAAAGGTCGTATAGGCAAGGTTAAGGCTGTCCAGGTCGATATCTATGGGCGTATTCTCTCTGAACTGCATTACATACACGGTAAGAGCAGCCGCAATGATAGACACCGAGATGACAACTATAAGTATAAGCGTAAGAAGCACGGTTCCGATAACGGTAAAGGTCTTTTTAACAGGGCCTGCCTTCTTCTTTTTTCTTTTCTTCTTTTTTGGAGCGGGAGCCGCCTCAGCCATATGCTTGGGAGCTGCTTCGTCAGCGGCTTTTTTGGAGAATTTCTTTTCGTTGCTCAAAATATTTTCCTCCTTATAAGAGATATGCTTGGGCACAAACACGTTATCTTACATTATATCACATAACCGAATTATTTTAAAGTGTTTTTTCGGTTTTTATCAATTTTTCCATATATTGCCGTGAAACGGTTGACGCAGGCGGCAAATTATTATATAATTATACAAACAAATATTACGGAGGCAACGGGAATGGTCAGTTATTATGAGGATGAAAACCTCTGCTCGCAGTATGTAACGGACGTAAAGCTTTCTTTCGGCAGCAAGCGCAAAAAGCTGCTCAAGGAGCTGTGCAAGTTCAAGACTGCCGCAGCAGATGAATTCTGGAGAGAGAAAATACGTGACGAAAGCTACCTGCCTTACATTATGATGTGCCGCAGCAATGAGTTTTCCGATTATCTTGCAAACCGCCTGAACGACCTTCTGGAAAGGCTGATCAGCGGTATGAATCCCTCCGATGCAGTAAACGAGGCATATTTCCTGCTCCACACCTGTTTGTTCAAAGAATCGGACAAGCTTTTTGCCGCATACGGCAGGCTTGCTTCAAAATATAAGCTCATAACCGATATGGGCATAGGCTGGGCTTCGGACGATATAATATCCGAAAAGAGCCAGCCCGATTTTCTTTATGCAAGGTATCTCCTTGAACGTGATATTGATGCGGAAAGCTCGTTTTTCAGCTTTCTCACCGACACGCTTATCCTCACCATGAGCTATGCCATAATGCTTGATAAGGACAGCGAGACCGTAACCGACAAGGTAAAGCGCCTGTATGAAGATTATCCCGATGTGTTTGCCCCGGCAGGATTTTTCGCCTATTTCATCAAGGATAACTATGCGGCGTATGACAAGTTCAGCTATCTTATGAAAGACCCTGTGGATTATCCCAAGCTGATGTGGGTGCTGGACGGTCTGGACTATGCGGACGGCAAGTATGCCCAAGGCTCCCCCACCGCCTTTTTCGCTCCCGACAATGAAAAGGTACACTTTACCATTGATATCGACGATCTGGATATAAGGTGGTACGAGTTCCTTGCATACAAGACCCTTTCAGATACAGAAAGCTTCACCGTAAGCGACCCGTTCTTCATTCCTCTGTTCTGCCGCAAGTTCTCCGCACAGCTTTTCGGCATGATAAATCCCGAAAACGAGCAGGCAATGAAGATATGCTCCGACTATTTCAAAAAGTCAGCGGTAATAGCTGCAAATCAAGTGGATTTTGCGGGACTGCGGGTGTGCGGTCTTATTGAAAATGACGAGGACATCATACAGCTCTGCATGGATATAGCAAAGCGCATATGCGAGGGCAAGCAGAGATACTGCTATATGAGCCTGTTCAAGTTCTTTAGCGACACCGACCCCGAAACTGTTGCCGAAGCCCTCAGTCAGGTAACGGCATATATCGAGGAAAACGAACATTCAGATGTTCTGGCAGAGCAGCGTGAAGCCTTCCTGACAGAAGCTCACAATTATCTGAACGGAGAAAGCTCCGCATTTACTCCTGACCCTCACCGCTGATCTTACCCTGCTTTTTCCTGTGTATCCTGTAAGCCACCACAGACGAAACGGCAATGATGACCTCAATGACAGCACAGATGATGAACTCGGGCGAAAGCGGCTCGGTTATGGCTGAGCCCATAAAAGTAGTAAGTATTATTCCCGGAGCTGTGCCCAGAAACGAGCCGATGATGTAGTCCTTGTAATCAAAGCGCAAACTTCCCATAACAAGGCTTACGACATCATATGGCAGGCAGCTGACGATACGGAGGAAAAATGCTCCGAACCGCTGGTGCTTGGTGCTGTATTCACGGACGATGCTTATTTTCTCGTGCTTTGCGGCAAGCTTGTCCACCACTTCTCCCTCGGCATATTTTCCCACTGCATAGGGAATGGACGCCATTATAACTATTCCCAGCAGATTAACGGGGATAGCCGCATATATGGGCAGTACCGCTCCCGCAGCTGCGGCAATGAGCAGCATGGGGAAGAAATAGGACAGGGATTTCAGTGCATACATAAGCAGTATCACAGCCGCAGCAGCCAAGGGAGCTGTGGGCGTATAGTTCAGCACCTGCTCAAGGGTAAGGTCTTTAAGGGCGGTAAAATATATCACAGCCATAAGAACGATCATAAGCACAGGCGCCAGCTGAATAATTCTTTTAATGATCTTTCCTGATCTCATTTTTCATCATTCTTTCCATAGAGATTATATAATTCTCCACATTTTATATTACACCTGCAATGTGTAATTTTTTCTCACAAAAAATGATATCTTTGTGTTAAAAAGATGAAAGTATGAAATCGTCTTGTTTTTTGGAAAAAAATGTGATATACTATAAGGAACAAACCCAGCCAATGGCAGATCGGAGGAGTATAGTTTGTTTAACTATACAGGATATGAATGCAAGTCCTGCGGTAAAAAATTTACCGATGATGACGATATCGTGGTATGCCCCGAATGCGGCACTCCCTATCACAGGGACTGCTACAAAAAAGAGGGCAGATGTATAAATGACGAGCTGCACAGCAAGCACATGAGCTGGAAAGCAGAGGTCGAGGAAAAAGAGCAGGCGGAGGGGCTTAAATGCTCAGTCTGTGGCAATACTCTGCGAAATGACCAGCTTTTCTGTGACAAGTGCGGCACTCCCACTCCCTATTACCTTTCACAGAAAGACAAAGCGGACGGTGAAGAACAGGAAAGCTTTTCAAACGGCGATACCTTTTTCAACAGCGCCGAGCAGAACGCTATGGAGACCATGTATCCGTATATGCTCAACTACAGCGATCCTCTCTGCGGATTCAGTCCCGATGAAAAGTACGACGAGGACATGACCACCAAGGACATTGCGGATTTTATAGGCAGCAACACAAGGTTCTATCTTCCCAAGTTCAGGGTGATGAAAGCCACAAAATTCAAGCTGAGCTTCAATATCCCCGCAATGCTATTCCCCGAATTTTACTTTGCTTACAGAAAGATGCCTTTGCTGGCGTTTCTGGTGCTGCTGATAAAGTCCATCATATCCATTCCCTCATCGCTTATGGGCATGAAGATAATGCTCACGGAATACGGTTTCAAGGACGCACTTGTTAATATGTATCCCTCGTTTGAAGCGGCGCTTACCAAAGTTGCCGAGTTCAGTGTCACCGGCGGAAGCTTCAATATGCTGTACAACATATCTTCGCTGGTGAGCTGGGTAGTCATATTCATCTTTGCAACGCTTTCAAATTACTTCTACTACAAAAACGTTATCTCCAAGGGAAGCAAGATAAAGAAAAGCGCAGCAGCAAGCGGCATAAACGTATCGGAAGCTCTCAAAAGCGCAGGCGGAACCTCAGCGGCGCTGCTGGTTACATTTATCGTTCTGTACTTTCTTTCCACATACGCTGTAATGGCTGCGATACTGCTTATAGTTTGATAATGCAAAACGTCGGACACACAAATGTGTATCCGACGTTTTTTTCGTCCGCTTCTCAGCGGACATCAAATTCAGGGTTGAATGCGTAGAAGTTTCTGGAGTTGAGGTTATCCTGACTTATGCGAAGAGCTTCACCAAACCTCTGGAAATGTACGATCTCACGCTGTCTCAGGAACTTTATGGGGTCACGGACATCGGGATCATCTGCAAAACGCAGGATATTATCGTATGTGGTTCTCGCTTTCTGTTCTGCAGCCATGTTTTCATGGAGGTCGGTGAGAATATCTCCCTTTGACTGGAAGTACGCTGCAGTGAACGGAACGCCTGCTGCCGATGACGGATAGATGCCCAGCGTATGGTCAACATAGTATGCGTCCAGGCCGCCCTGCTTTATCTGCTCGGGAGTAAGGTTCTTGGTCAGCTGATATACTATAGATGAGATCATCTCAACATGAGCAAGCTCCTCGGTGCCGACATCGGTCAGAATGCCCTTTACCTGAGCATAGGGTGCGGTATATCTCTGGTTCAGGTATCTTAGTGATGCAGCAAGCTCACCGTCGGGACCGCCAAGCTGTGAAATTATCATTTTAGCCAGAGCAGGATTCGGATTTTTGATGTTAACGGGATACTGGAGCTTAATTTAATATACATGATACACATATAATTATATCATCTATTTATTTCTTTTTTATCCTCTCCCCTCTCATCTTCATCAATTTCAGTATCAATGTTAGTCTCAACAAGCTTATAATCATAATCCTTGATATTTACAAACATTGTCTCAAGTACCATTTCCTCAACATCTGCTTTTTCATTCGGCAGATTTCCGTCTCGGAAGTCCTGATACATTCCCATTCCGCTTAATTCATAGGAAAGAGCTTCAGCTTTCTGATTTTTACTATCAAAGTAAAATTCTATTGCAGGATCGTACATCAGATCGCCGTTCTGAGTATAGGTGTGTGCGACAAATACAACATCACCATTTCGCTCAATACAAAGAGGTTCTATTCCCTCTCCTGCTTCATACTTGCAGTGGAATTCTTTGCTGTATTGAAGAGCCGGACATATATCCACAAGCGCAGCGTAAAGCTCAGAGCTTCTGTCCTGTGTGTTAACCTTGGTAGAAGCAAGCTGTGCATTGACTTCTACAAGTCTTTTTTCTTTGGCTGCAAGCTCCTGCTCCTGAGGAAATACAGCATCGGCAGCAGCTTTTGCTTGCTCAATGTCTGCGCATATAGCCTGTAGTCCCTCCTCCTCTTTCATCAGGGTAATGCCAATACTGTTAATTACGTTATCAAGCCTGATAATATTACCACCGGCCTTTACGTTTATATCCATATTAAGCTCACCGTAATGATTTGTTGCACCTTGCAGATTTACCTTGATTTTCTTACTGAAAACATCGAGGAAAGCAGTCATTTCGAAGCCACGGTAAGAACCGATATGTACTTCTTTACCCTGCAATATATCCTTATTATCAAGAACAGCCTGACGTATAGCTTCTCCTGCCGCATCTTTTTCGTGATACTTCTTATCTCCCACAGTGACGGGATAGTAGTTCTTACCGTCCTCATTCTGTAAAGGCTGTTCTTTTTCAGCAAACTCCACATCTTTTTTCAGCTTGTCAATATAAGTCTCCTTAACCGACTTTTCTCGTGGAAGTATGGTATATGCTTTATCCTGCACAGCGTATTTCTGGGAAAGGAAAGAGGACTTTAATACATTAAGCTTGGTTATTTCGGTTTCAAGGTCAATTTTCTCCTTGATAAGTGGATTGCCCAACAAAACAAGAGAGCCTAAAAAGCCTTAAAAATAATAGTGTATATCTACACCTTTTTCTGTCGATATGTATATCTTCTCGATCATCATTCGTGCAAGATTATTTTTCTCCTCAACAGTAAGCGTATCCCACCTGTTAAGTGGATCAAGAAGCGGTTTCGTGTCAATTTTCTTAACACGTCTGTCAACAAGCATCAGCTTTTTTTCAAGCTCATTCTTTGTGCTGTGGAGCTTACCGATCCTGTCCTGAATATATCCGAAAAGGACTTCATCTGCATCGGCAAGCTTTTCCATAAGCTTTGAGGTTTCCGCTTCGATTTTCAGTATCTCTGAATGAATCTTATCAACCTCTGTTGAGGGTTTTTTATCGGCTTTCCTTGCTATCTCAAATGCTTCAATATGCTCTTTCATATCGCTGTACACCAGCTCTTCGACCTGATTGACATTCATCTTGATACCCGAAGATTTACACCCACGAACACTGTTATATCCGCTGCAGGTAAAATACCGCCAGCTGCTGCCCGATTTTGGATTGTATGTATAATCCACCTTTACCGCATGGTCGCAATGACCGCACCTGAGCAGACCCGACAGCCACGAACGGAGAACCTTGCCTTTTCTTATCGGTATCTGATGATGTGAAAACTTATCCTGCACCGCAAGCCAGATGTCCGCATCAACAAGTCCCTCGTGATAGCCAACCTTGACATATCTGTCGGTCTTGCTCCTGTAATTGTGCCAGAACAGTCCGTGCTTTCCGTCAAATGCGTCCACATCATCAATTATGCGGTAGTTGTTTTTCAGCAGATATTCATATACATTCTTATCTGCCCTTACATAAAGCGGATTTTTCAGAACAGCGGCAATATTGCAGGCATCAAAACCTCTTGTAACAGTACCGTCGCCGTGAGGAGCAGTCATCGGGAGATTGTTATCGTTGATATACATAATAACATCTCTAAGCGATGCTTCGGGATCCGAATACACATCATACATTGCTCTGACGGTAACAGCGGAATCGTAAGGAACGAGTACGGAACCCGTCTTTCCGTTTACAGTCTGCCGTGAACTCTGATACCCGAAATAAACTACTCCGCCCTGATAAAAGCCTGTTTCCTGTGCTTTGGTATCATAGGAGTCCTTTACTCTCGCTGCTATTGCTTCACGCTCAAATTCGGCAAAATTCAGAAGATTGTTCCTCATCATTCTGCCCTCTTTGGTGTCCGTATTGAACGGCTCGCAAAGGGATACAACGCTTACTCCCAGCTTGTCAAGCTCATCGGTGATGTTGAGATATTCACGCATATTTCTGCTGAAACGGTCGTATTTCTTAACCACGATTTTGGAAACAAGTCCCTCTCGGCAGTCCTCAAACATCTGCCTGAACGCAGGTCTGTGCTTTATGTCCTTTCCCGACTTTCCGTCCTCTTCGTAAACCTTGTAAAAAGCCTCCTCTCCGACAAATCTGATACAGTCAGCGATCTGTGCAGGAATGGAAATAGAGTTGTTTCCTTTTTCCTTATCACTGACAGAACGGCGAACATAAATTGCTATATACTTATTCATTTTAAATTACCTCCGAAACGCTTTATATAAATTCAGAGGCGATTTTACGTCATATTCATTATAACATATCCGCCTCCGAATTTCAACACTTTAAAGCGATATCCACAAATTTATTTATGCTGTTTTCTCGGATTCGGGCTTGTCCGCTTTATCAATTCTTTTATCGGCGGCAACAAGAATATCATAGATCTGATTGATCTTATTCTGCTTGAAGCTCTCGCTCACATCTTCGGGAATGTGAGATGTTACCTTGATACCGTTTACGGTACGCTCGGTTATTCTTTCTTTCATAAGCAAATGCTCCTTTCGATTTTTCTTTTGTTCATATAATGGAATAGCCTTTAGTTTGGTAAAAGCCTGCGGTCAACGTTCAAAATCATTGTATCTGCGGCTTTTTTCTCTTCTCATCTGTTCATCTCTTATCCTCTGCTCATATTGTTTGCGCTGTTCATTACGCACAGCGATATGAGCAAGCTCGGCATTTCTTTCCGCCGTGGATCCGGGCTCGGCTTTGTATGTGCCGTCCTCCTGAAGCTCCAATCCCTCATGATATTTTTCTATCTGTATGCGGAGATTTTCCTGTTCCCGAATCCTGTCATAATCGTTTTTGAGAAAATCCTGCAAATATTCATATGCCGCTTCTGCTTTTGTACGCTCGGCTGATGTTCTGCCCAGTTCAGCAGCAAGGCTGTCAAGCTCTTTCAGATCATTTTTGAGTTTTTCTTTCAGCTTCGGCAGCCAGTTATCTTCGTGAGTATTCCAACCGCCGATACCGCCGCTTTCTACAAGCTGCCAATGAAGCTTCTCCAACCGCTTCTGCTGAGCTTCATCTCTGTTTTCGGTTTTGAGCAGACAGGCATATTCATCTCCAAGATAATTCAGCGTTTTCAGCTGCTCCTTTTTCTCGGCACACTTGCAATATCTGTGTAAAGCAATATCCTCTTTTCTGTTTGCCGCCGCAAGACATGACTTCATATCATCAAGAGAATGAATATGATTGCTGTGAATAAAATTCAGGATCTCAAAAGATTTCTTTAACTCTGCATAAGTTGGGTAATGTATCACAGGAGTGCGGTAAACATCAAGCTGCTTTTCACGAATGCTCACTGCAAGCTCAACCTGAAAACCGACAAACGCACTTATCTTTCTTCCTACAAATTCATTCTGCTTGTTGCTTATCCTCTCCATAAGCATCTGATAAGAATAACCGAATCCAAGCTTTGCAATACAGCAGCCGTATTTCACATTTTTCGGCTTTGTGATAAGTCGGCTTTCGTTAGTAAATGTGTAACCGCACTCACGCATTTTTTCGATAAGTGAAGAAATATCCGTAACATCATTTTGCAGAATAAGCCTGTCTATGGTATCAGCCATTCTGACCTTCCATGAGCATTTCTTCTTACGGGAATCCCACTCTTTGTAGCCGATGGTGCTTTTCTTTTTCGGATTTCTGATAATGTCAAGCCCGTGCTCCAGACAAATTTCATCGGAACGTTTTCTTACAAACTCCAGAGTTTTTATGTTGCTGCACCAGCGGATACCGTCAAGGTCATAGGGACAAACTGCAATGTGATTATGACAGTGATCCGTATTAACGTGTGTACTTACAATTATCGGTCTGTTCGCTCCGAATACTTTTTTCGCCCATTCCACACCTATGCGATGTGCTTCTTCGGGAGAAACGGAACTGTCGAAAGACTGCGTATATGAGTGAATGCGGATATGCCGCTTTCCGCTTTTCTTTGAAGATTTACAATTATCGAAATTCTCATCATTGTACTTTTCAAAAATTTCTTTGAAATTGTCATAAGCCGTTTCAAAGTCATCGCCGCAGCATATTCCTGTGACATATTTCATTTCTTCATTTTTCTCGGGATTCAAGATGTACTTCAAATGAGCTTTCGGAGTTGTGTGAATCGCCTTGTGTTTTACATAAGCCAAATCACAACACCTCGTATGAAAGTGGTTTCAGATGCTCGTTGAGTTTTTCGCTCAATTCGAATAACTGCTTTTTCAGCGAAACAATGTCACCGTAAAACGCCTCTTTGTTTGAGTTCACCACCATTGCGATCTGATTGATGTTGTTTCCGATACGTCTGAGATCGGAACGGAGTCCGTAAACGTCGGCGGTGTTGTAAAGCACCACCTGACTGTTCACAGCAGCAGTCCTCAGAAATCTGCTGACATTCATTCTGGCAGCGGAAGCCTTGCGTCTGATGTCAGCCGCTTCCTCTTCTGTGGCACGGAATTTCATTACAATGTTTCTGTTCATTAAATCACCTACCTGTCTTGTATGTATATGCTTATATATCGGCTATACCGTCTGTACCGGCGAAAGCCGCTGAATTTAGGTACACAAATTCTATGCTTGCTAAATCATAGCAGCCGCCTCCTTCGTAAAAATCATGCAAATTTCTCCATTATCCGCAACCAAATTGCAGATATTTGCAACAGTTGCGGATATTACTTCTTATCCTGTCCGAATATGTTCTTAAAAATGTTATTCTGTTTCGGTGTGTTTGGTTTTTCGGATTCCCGAAGCTGCTTTTTCAGCTCGGCTATCTCATTTCTGAGCATTACAATTTCATCGTCCTTTTGGGATAGCGTGGACGTAAGGTCTGCTATCTTTTCATCGTATTCCCGGAGCCTGTACATCTGATTTTGGCAGCTCTCGGCTCTTGCTTTGCTGATACTGCTCAGCTCCTCATTTTCGGTTTTAAGCTTGGCTTTTTCATTTTCAAACTCGCTTTCCATGATTTTATACATGGCTTCGACCTCGGAGCATTCCTTTCGTAACTGATCCCGCTCTGCCTTTAAAGCAGCATTTGAGTCCGCATATTCCTTATTCTGCTTTTCGAGGAACTTTATAACGGCATCGGAATCGGATGTTTTTGAAACCATTTCTTCACGTTCTGCCCTGAACCTCTCGTTCTCCAAAACTATTTCTTTATTCTTTTTAAACAGATAATAATTGCGTTCATCGAGAGCCTTGTAGGTTTCACGCTTGGGTTTCAGGAGATTCACCGCAAAGGGATCAAGGTCTGTCACATTGCCCTCGTCCTTAGTGATATGCCCCTCCAGTTCGGCAGCGTATTTTTTCATTTTCGCATAAACCGCCTGATGAGATATTTTGAAAGTTTTGCAAAATTCACTTATCCGCATTTTACATCTTCCTTTTTGAAACGGATATCAATACAACGAAATATTCAAGTCATACCACACCGAAAAAATAATACCAACCGATAAAAATTTCCCATATCAAAAAAATCATTATCAACACATTTTTATCAAAATGCAGTGTTTTTGGAATTATCATTTTTTCAAATTTTTGCTGTTGGAAAGAATTTCGGAATTTACGATTTCAGCTATTTGTTGAAAATCATTATTCTGAAAAACTGCTATGATAGTTTTGTATGGCTCATATCGTGGCACTCTCATATCTTTTTTTGAATTTATTCTTCCGTCCTCTCTTGCGCCGCAAGCCATTCAAGGAATTTCTCACGTCTGATAAACTTACGCTTTCCGATACGTATAACGGGAACATCGGCTCTGTTAAATAGTGCATATGCCATAGAACGTGAAAATCCCATATCCTGCAAATTCTTTGCGGAGAGAATTTCGGGAATGTTGGATTTCTTATTCTCCATTGGTTTCACCTCCTCTGCGATTTCGTTACCGACATTATATCATCAATTTTCGCATTTGTACGGAATTTGTTGTGTGATCGGGCATCAATCGAATGTGTATAGCAGGTCAATCACTTTGATACTGATTGATTTTGTCTGTCTTGCTTGACAAAAAAGGCTTATCATTGTATAATTTAACCAATATGACAAATTAACACACAATCAACAATTTGGAGGTCACATATTGAACACAAAGAACATATCAGGAGAAAACAAGACCGCTTCTATCGGAATCAGCTTTGATATTCCCAGCGAACGTGAGATAATTGCTATTGGAAGTCCTGACAGACTGAAAGCATATTTCACTCTCGGTATAGAAAATCCCGAAATTGAAATTCGTACCCGTAAGATCGGCAGCCTTGTTGATGAAATGAATGAACTTGCTCAATCGGAAGCTGATGATAAAATGCAAATACTTGCCGAATGTTCCAACGGCTTATGCGGCATTATCAACGACGGACAGGGAAATAAATCTGCGGAAGAATATATAAATGCCCTTGCAGAACTGTACGACAGCTCCAACAAGGGCAATATGCTTCTGAATTTTATGATATTTTTTATTCTGACGAACTACCGATACAATCACAGAACACTGAATTCCGAATGGCACGTTTTTGTTTCATCAATGAAAAAGTCTGCCTCACGATTTGCGGAGCAGTTCAACATCTGTGTATCCGATATGCTCCTGCCGTTTCGTAATCTGCCTACTGTTCCCGAAAGCAATGTTCGTTATTGGAACATACCGGAGCAGATAAATGCTTCACCTACCGATCTTATGGTACATATCTATTACACTCACCTTAACGGTACATGGCAGACAGCCTATGTTGCCGATGATTCATTTCTCGCCGTTCTTCGCATTTATGTTGATATGCTCAAGCAGGCTAACCGTATAGTTGCAAATTGTCCCGTCTGCGGTAAGCTCATCATCAAGGATAAGACCAATAATTCCGATTTTTGCAGCCGGGAATGCCGAAATGTTCACAAACGTGAATGGACAATGGAAAACCGCATAAAGAACGCCGAGAGTGATGTACAGAACATTTACACCACATTTTATAACAATACCAACAATCAAAAGCGCAAGCTCAAGCGTTGTTCCGAAGCTCTAGAAAAATATAATATCCGCTTTAATGAGCTGAAAGAAAAGGCTCTTACTATGAAAAGAGGGCTGTCCGATGACAGCTCCATGTCTGAGATATTGGCTTATTCCGAGCAGCTGCTTGACTGGGAAACCGAGCTTAGAGGCTTGGCGGATCAGCTGCATGAAGTATTGAACAAATAACAATATAATTTATGCTTTTTTCACTATATAACAAAAGCTCCGTGCCGATATGATACACCAGCACGGAGCTTTTATAAAATCACATTCTGACAATGGTGCATATCTCCGACATATCCGAATGACAAGCATTTCAACAACAGATACTGTCGGACATAGCACTTTCACATCTCAATATCCGCATCAATAAGTCGGCAGTTGATTATATACTCATTCTCCCAGAAATAATCAAACGTGCCCGTAACGGTTATTTCACCGTCTGGTTCGGGGAAATCCTCGGGATATAAATATCCGTCCTTTGGCACAAATCCAAGTCCCTCCGCACAGCAGGCTGTTGCGTCGAGGATAAGGCAGGCATAATACCTCGTGTTGATTCCTGTGTCAAGGTCGCTGAGAAACTGCCCTTTCATCTTTATGACCTTCCCCTGATAATCCTCGGGAGTCATCGTTATATTATATACCTGACTGAAAACCATTGTGCTGCTCATCTGCGTAAGGTCAATGTCGATATCCCGAGCCTGCAAGACTTCATCGGCGATCTCACCGATCGTTTCTGTGGCTTCCGTTACAGCAGATGTCAAGGCTTCGGCTGATGTTTCCGCTTCCGACAGTTCGGGCTCGGGCGACTGTTCGGACGAAATTATGCTTGTTTGCGTTTCGGAAGAAACAGTGTCCTCCGTTTCAGACACAGATGTGATCTCCTGCGGCTGCAGAATAGTTTCGGTTGTTTCGATTTCTTCATCTACCCTGCTGCAAGATGTCATAATGCCTGCCGCCGATACAAGCAGAAAACACAGCTTTATAATTCGTTTCATTTAAGCCGCTACACCTCTTTTCAAATTTCCGATGATACAAATAATGAAAAATGCTGCCGCCTGGACCGCAACTATCGTTGAACCGACAGGCGTTCCCGCAAGTATCGCTGTAATGATGCCTGCAAATGAGCATACGACCGCCAGGACAGCGGCACATACCGTAACGCTTTTGAAGCTTTTGAAAAGCCGCATTGCCGAAAGCGCAGGAAAAATCACAAGTGCCGATATAAGCAGCGAGCCGACAAGGTTCATTGCAAGAACTATCACAGCCGCCACCGTTACGGCTATCACAAAATTGTATATATCCGCCCGTGTGCCTGCTGCCCTTGCAAAATCTTCATCAAAGGTAACGGCAAAAATTTTGTTGTACAGAAGTATAAACACTGCCGTTACGAGCACGGACACCGCCGTGCAGAGCCACACCTCCGCCTTGGAAAGCGTCAGAATGGAAGTCGAGCCGAAAAGCGTGCTGCAAACATCTCCCGAAAGATTTGATGATGCGGAAAAAAGATTCATCAGCAGATATCCTACAGCTAACGATGTAACGGATATCACCGCTATGGAAGCATCGCCTTTCAGCTTTGCCTTTTTTCCTCCGCAGAGCAAAAGCACCGCACTTATTATCGTTACCGCCATTACAAGCGGCATTTCGTTTGAAATGTTCATAACGGCTGCTATTGACATTGCACCGAAAGCAACATGGGAAAGTCCGTCGCCGATAAAGGAAAATCTCTTTAAAACAAGCGTTACGCCCAGAAGTGACGAGCAGAATGCTATAAGAACGCCCACTATCAAGGCGTAGCGCACAAATGGATACTGAAAATACATTGCAAGCTTTTCAAACAGTGCAGTCATTCGTTTGCACCTCCCTTTTCGGACGGAATATCTGCCCCTGTGGACTGTTTATATAGTCCTCTTTTGTGCCCAAAAACACATCTGCGCTGATGTGAAGAATGTGGTCTGCATAACGAAGAGCAGCTTCAATATCGTGGGATATCATTATGATTGTAATGCCGTCCTCTTTGTTCAACTTGTAAATTGTTTCATACATTTCCTGCGTTACCGCAGGGTCAAGACCCGAAACGGGTTCATCAAGAAGCAGAAGCTTCTGCGTTGCGCATAACGCACGGGCAATAAGCACTCTTTGCTGCTGACCTCCCGACATTTCACGGTGGCATCTGTCCGCCATGTCATAAATTCTCATTTTTTTCATTGCATTTTCCGCAAGCTGCTTTTCGGCTTTTGAATAAAAAGGGCGAAATCCACACCTGTTCTGACAGCCCGAAAGGACTATTTCTCTGACCGATGCGGGGAAATCCCTCTGCACCTCAGTCTGCTGAGGAAGATAGCCTATCTCGTTCCGCTCAAGCCCGTCACCTGTCAGAATAGTTCCGTCAAGCGGCGGAAGCAGACCGAGCAGGGTTTTCATAAGCGTGCTTTTTCCTGCGCCGTTTTCACCTACGATGCAGAGATAGTCGCCTTTGTTTACCGTAAAATCAATATCACGAAGTATCGCTTTCGAGTCATATCCTGCCGAAAGCTTCTGACAAGTGAGCTGAGCCATAGCGATACCTCCTCAGTTCAGTGTTTCTTTTAGCACCGAAAGATTTTTTTCCATTATTGCAAGGTATGTCACTCCGCTTTTTATGTCCTCCGAGGTCACTGCCTGCATTGAATCCATTGTCAGTATCTTCTGATTTTTTAAAGCGGTGTTCTGCACGATAGTTTCCGCAATATCGTGCTTTGCCCCCTCGATCGCAAGCACACAGGGCAGTTCAAGCTCGTCCGTTTTCTTTGCAAGGAAAGATATAGTTTCAAAGCTTGCTTCCGTTTCGGCGGAACAGCCTGCAAATGCCGCATAATAGGTCAGACCGTAATCATCAGCCATATATCTGAACGGGAAACGGTCGCCGAAAAGTATGGTTTTCCTTGCCGAATTGCTCACAGCTTCGCTGTAATCCTTGTCAAGAGCGGAAAGCTTTGCGATATATGCGGATGCATTTTCGGCGTAACCGTCCTTGTTGTCGGGGTCTATCTCTTCAAGAGCGTCCGCTATGGCATTGCACAAAACCTCGGCATTTTTGAGTGAAAGCCAAACGTGTTCGTCCTTTTCTTCCTCATTTTCTTCGCCGTGCTCTTCCGCTTCCTCCTGCATTCCCTCAACGACTTCCTCATTTTTTACATTATCGCCAAGAACATCAAGAAGATCAACTACTTTCATATCCTTGTTTGTGCTGTTTTTCAGAACATCATCTACCCAGCCGTCCGATTCGCCGCCGACATAAATAAAAAGGTCACAGTCGGATATTTTTATTATGTCATCTGCCGTAGGCTGATAGCTGTGCAGGTCAATGCCGTTGTCAAGAAGCATTGTAAGCCCGACATTATCCGCATTATCCCCAAGTATTTCCCGTGTCCAGTCATATTCGGGAAAGATCGTGGTCACTATGCTGAGCTTATCGTCAGAGCTTGCCTTTTCATTTGCCGCACAGCCAGAAAAAACGGACAATGCAGCAGTCAAAACTATCATTGCTGAAATTATCTTTTTTATATTCATAACAGGAATTTCCTCCAATCAAAATTAAAAACAGGCATAAAAAATCCAAGGGGGACTATATTCCGAATATGCCTCAAAATGGCATACCTCTCCCTTGGTTATACATTTTTTTTAATCGGAAAGCTTGACCTTTAATGAAATAAGAGTATCTGTGCAAAATACTGTATAAACCTTTCGGACGATCAGGCAAACAAAGAAAACAACTGCCAATGCGGCTTTGCAGCCTGATATCGTAAAGACAAGATTTTTAAGCGTATTTTCGCAGCCCTTTATCTGAATACATATAGGGCAGCTTTCGCCTATACAATCGTGGTTCGCTTCGACCGCCGAAAAAGTCACGGAGGACACCAATGAAATTATGAGCATAAGTGCAGCAGCTATGCTTACAATGCGCTGTTTCATATTCATTTTGATGTCCTCCTTTTTAGAACCTGTATTCATAAGAAATGTATGCGGATTTTCGAGCACAATTTTGTTGCAGAAAAGGCAAAAGTCCGCAGGCGGGCTGTCGCCCGGCAAGGAGTTTTAACGCAGTATGCGGCAAAATTTGCCGAAAAGACGTGTGCATATGCTTGTGAATACAGGTTCCTATTTTGAACAAGCCTCACAAACTCCGTATATCACCGTTTCGGCTCTGTTTATAACAAAATGCTTTCTTTTTTCTATCATTTCTGAAAGCAGCTTTGCTTCCTCATCATCAACGTGAAAGCATTTACCGCATACAAGGCAGGATAAATGTATCGTATCGCAGCATTCATCGGGTGCGATATACTGATAAAAGGCTTCGTGAAAGCCCTCCTTTGCACATCTCCTGAGCTTGCCCTCCTTTTCAAGAGCGGCAATGTTTCTGTAAACGGCGCTCACGCTTACATTCTGCGCTTTAAGAGCCTGCGCCGCCTGCATAGCAGTAAACTGCTCGTCCTTATGCTCCAATAAAAATGAAATGAGCTTCTTTCGCTGCTCGGTCATATATGCAGCCAGTTCGTTCACCCTCTTTAAATTTGCAAATCATTCGCAAATTCATTATATATTATTATTGGTGATTTGTCAAGCTTTTTGTTATTTGGTTGTATGCTATGAAAAATATTCCGAAATATATGACAAACCTCCGTGCCGATATGCAGCACGGAGGTTTAAGCTTATCCGACAAGGCTCTGCTTCTGCTTTTCCCAAAGCTCACGATAAGCATTGCTTGCATCAAGAAGCTCGGAATGTGTTCCTCTTGCGGTTATCCTGCCGTCCTCGATCATAAGTATCTGATCCGCCCCCATCACAGCCGAAAGCTTGTGGGCAATGACAACAAGCGTTTTGCCTTTTACCATTTCGGTTATAGCCTGCTGGATATACGCTTCATTATCGGGGTCAATGCTTGCTGTGGCTTCATCGAGCAGAACGATCGGAGCATCTTTCAGTATTGCTCTTGCAATGGATATCCTCTGCTTTTCACCGCCCGAAAGCGTGCATCCGCCCTCACCTATCACGGTATCATATCCGTTTTCAAGGGCTGAAATAAATTCGTGGCAGCGTGCCTTTTTGCAGGCGGCGATAACATCTTCCATTGTTGCTCCCTTTTTTCCGAAAGCAACATTGTTGAACACAGTATCGTTAAAAAGATACACATTCTGAAAAACCACACTGATATTTTCAAGCAGACTTTCCGTCGTCATTGCCTTTATATCCGTTCCGCCAATGCTTATTTTTCCCGAATCGGTATCCCAGAAACGGGCGATAAGATTTACCACCGTGCTTTTTCCACAGCCGCTTTTTCCAACAAGCGCAGTCATACTGTGCTGCGGGATATGAAAGCTCATATTTTTTATAACGTCATTTTCATTATATCCGAATGTAACATCTTTAAAATCAATATCAAAATTATTGAGCTTAACGGCTCTTCCGCTGTCGTCCATTACCGCTGTCTGCTTTACTCTGTCGTAACGGTCAAGAGATGCGTCCGCTACTCTGAACGCAGTGATATTTATAAGTGCCAGCATAGGTGCCGCAAGATCAAATGCGAACACCGACATTGCAAGAACAAAGGGCAGCTCCATTCCGCCGTTAAGTCCCACATATCCGCAGATAAATATAACTGCCGAAATGCAAAGCCCCGTCATACACTGCGACACAACAATCGGAACTGAAAAGCGCTTTTCAAATTTTATCTGTGCTTCGGTCAGTCTCAGAAAATCCTCGGAAGTAGCCTTGTGACTCTTTCCCGCAAGGTTGAATGCCTTAACTACGGGCATTCCCTTTATGTATTCGATAACCGTTCCAACAAGCTTGTTCTGTGCCTCCTGCTGATTTACAGCTTCCTCCGAAGCGACCTTATGAGCGGCTGCAAATGCGGCAAAAAACAGAGCTGTTGTGATCGCCATAGCCAGCGCCACCCATACATTCAGCACAAGAAGAAAGATAAAGGATATTCCGATGCCTATAACGGAAGTGGTTATCTTGCCGAGAGTGTCCATTCCGTGCTCTTCAACGAATGAAATATCATTGGTAATGACCGATGTGACATTGCCGATATTTCCCTCCGAGAAAAATCCCATAGGGAAACGCTTTATCCTGTCGCCGAAGGTCATACGCTCACGGGCAAATATCTCATATCCCACTCCCGACTGATTTACGTCCGTGAGATAGCGGAATATCATTCGCAGGATAACTCCAACAATGATTGCTATAAACGAAACTGCTATGACTTTTTTCCCGAAAGTACCGTTCATTATGGTCATAAGCACATAAAGCAGCATACATATAGGTACATTAGATGTCAGGCTTTCAAGGAATGACAAAACATAAGCACGGTCAAGCTTTTTGCGGTATTCACCCGAAAGTCCCATTATTCTTTTTATAAACTTAAACATTCTCCGCACCCTCCTTTACCACAATATTCCAGTTACCTGCTTCAAGGCTCATTTTCCAGAGTTTATTGTAGATGCTGCTCTTTTCCATAAGCTCATTATGAGTGCCGTTTGCGGAAACCCTGCCGCCGTCAAGGACAACTATGTTGTCCGCATCTGCAATAGTTCCGAGCCTGTGAGCTATCATAATGACAGTTCTGCCCTTTGTAAGCTCATTGAGGGCATTTGTGATAAGCTCCTCATTTTCCGCATCGGTGTATGCCGTTGCTTCATCAAGAATTATTATGGGAGCATTTTTCAGTATTGCTCTCGCAATGGTTATTCGCTGGCGCTCACCTCCCGAAAGCTTGCCGCCGAGAACGCCGACTTCGGTATCATAGCCGTGAGGGAGCTTTGAAATAAAGTCGTGGCAGGCAGCAGCCTTTGCTGCGGCTATCATTTCTTCCTCGGTGGCATCTTTTTTGCCCATACGTAGATTGTCTGCAATAGTGCCCTTAAACAGGAAATTATCCTGTGCAACATAAGCCGTCATATTCATAAGAGTATCAAAGGTATATTCACGGATATCACGTCCGCCGATAGTTATACTGCCGTTGGAAACGTCCCAGTAATGAACGGCAAGCCTTGCGGCAGTGGATTTTCCGCTACCAGATTCGCCCACAAGGGCGGTCTTTTTGCCCTGCTCTGCCTTAAAACTCACATTTTTAAGAACGTCATTGTCCTTGTATGCAAACGTAACATTTTTAAATTCAACGTCATATTTTTCGGGCTTTTCGGTCACATTTCCGGAATGAACGTCCTCTGCACTGTAAAGCGCTTCAAGCTGCTTGACCGTATAATCCACCTGCGGAAACATCGGGAAAAAGTTTATTACCCTTGTAAGCGGTCCGCTTATGCTCAGATCAAGCATAAGAACGAATATCCAGGTGTTAAGGTCAAGCGTTCCGTTATAATACATTATGGCACCCACAGGCAGAGTGAGCAGCACCGTGCAGGGCATTCCCGCATAAACCAGCGACATCGAGCGCCAGCTCTCCTTGAACCAGTCAAGGGTAAATACCTTGTAATTCTCTACGGTTTCGGCATATTTTTTAAACGAGCTTGTAGTCTGTCCGAAAATTTTTATAACTTCCATTCCCGAAACATATTCTACAACAGCATTGTTAAGCTTTGCCCCCGATTCATAGTACAGCGGCATTTTCTTTACTCCCGATGCCATCATCATTCCCATTCCGATGATTCCGAAAGGCAGCGATGCAAGGGACAGCAGCCCCATTCTCCAGTCTGTAACAAATATCACCGCCAGAACGATAAATGGCATAACAAGATTAGGTATTCCCTCGGGGAGCATATGTGCAAGCATAAGCTCCATACGGCCTATCTCTTCCACGAAGCTTTTCTTGTATTTGCCCGTTCCGCCGTCCGCCACCTCGCCAAGCGGCTGATGAATAAGCTCGTCCGCAAGCTTCACACGCATATTGTACAGCGTTCCGAAAGCACCCTCGTGAGAAAGATTAAGTCCTTCTCCGTAAAGGACATACTTTACCGTAAAGCACAGCAGAATGAGTGCGGAAGTTCGGATAACATCTGCCATAACTGCCGTTGAATCAATATATTTTCCTATAAGACCGCTTATAAGGAAATATGGGATCACTCCTATGGGGACGCTTATCGAGATAAGTGCAAGCGCCGTAAAAATGTACCGCCTGTACTTTCCCGCATACTTTAAAACTGTTGACATCTTTTCCTCCTTTTATTAGCAAGCGCTAACTGACGCGAAAATAAAAAGGCACACTCTTCTGTGCACCTTTTTATTATAAGCTCCTCAAGGTTCTTTTTCTACTCCGAAAAAAATTATTTTTGCTCCGAATTATTATTTTTCATTCTTCTGCGGTATTCAAGGGGAGGATATCCGTAAACGGCACGAAATGCAGACGCAAACTTGCTCTGATTGCCGTATCCCACAAGATGAGCCACATCTCCCACACTCATTTCCGTCCGTCCCGAAAGCAGTTCTGCGGCATATCTTAACTTTTTCAACCTGATATATGTGCCCACGGGCTGACCGTAAAGGCACTTGAAGCAGCTGCTCAGATTTGTTTCGGAAATGCAGAATTTCGACGCAAGTCCGCCTATGGTGATATCATCAATAAAATGAAGGTTTATGTAGGCATAAACTTCCTTTACCGCCTCTGCGACCGTGTGTGAAAAGCTGGGCAGCCGTTCCTGACGCTCATAGCCGCTGGCATTTATAAAGCATAAAAGCTCCAAGGTTTTGAGCACCATATAGGGCTTCCGTATCTTTTCATCAACATTGTAAAGCTCCGAAAAAATATGTTCAAGCGCAGGCTTTGCCCTTATAAAAAAGGTGGGAGATGTTCTGAAAAGGCGTTCCGAGATATTTTTAAGGTTTATTTCCGCTTCGGGGATACGCTGATCTATGGCAGGCTGCGCCTTTTCAATATCTATCATAACGGAAAGACCTCTGTATTTTCCGTAAGGAATACGGGAAGAAGCAAACTGCGAACCGTTCGTATCGCTTATGGCAAGATCGCCGCTGCTGATAAAGCCTATCTCACCCGTTTTCAGCTCAAATTCAAAGCAGCCCTCGTTGCAGTAGTTTATCTGGATAAATCCCGGAACAGGCGGAGTTTCCTGCCAGCAGGAATTCATATCCAGCACATCATAGGACATAAGTATTCCCGTCATTACCTCGTAAACGTGCATTATCCCTCTTCCGCTGCCGTCGGAATCGGAGAGATAATAAACTGTGCAGTCCTTTCGTATCTCTTCATTTTCAAATCTGTAATTTCTCCAGGTCTCGGGGCTTATCTTTTGCATAAATTCTCCTTGCACAAAACAGCGCAGCACATCTGCCGAAAATAGCAGATGTGCCGATGCTGTATAAAATTATTTAAGGTCTATTCCGCTTACTTCGACATACTGGCTGTCGGAGCAGAAATCATAGCTGTTTATCTTGTCGCTGTTCCAAGCTGCAAGCTCTACCGTGTTGGCGAAAGGAACGCAGAGTGCCTCATCGGGAATGGTCGTGAGGATAGTTTTGTATATCTCATTTATTCGGCT
>ENA-OPUE01000603-OPUE01000603.1-human-gut-metagenome-genome-assembly--contig:-NODE-603-length-27955-cov-4.971075_pt1 | contig 27955 bp, 34 predicted proteins | sample MGYA00241466_ERZ501924 | MGnify/ENA primary metagenome ERZ501924 (study PRJEB25962, sample SAMEA2042223) | human gut metagenome | biome: human gut; feature: human-associated habitat; material: faeces...
CTGGCGGTCTATCTCTTGTTTTCGGTTGCTTGCTTCCTTACCGTACATGAGCATTCGAGGTAGCCGTTAAGCACGCTTGCGCGGGAGCTGGTAACTTCGTTTAAAATTACCCGCGCACCGTTGCCGGCAAGGAACATATTGCGGTCGATGTAGCCACCAAGCTGCGTTTTTGTATATTCCGTAGCGTTATTTAAAATAAGGCCGCTGGATTTAATGTTAAAATCGCTGTACAGGTTGCGGGAAACACCGTTATCGTTGACCTGGGCAATCTGCACAAGGTCTACGCCATTAGCGGCATGGTCGATAATTGGTTTATATATCCCGTCAGCATTTGGGTCTGCTACAAGTGCCAGTTCTTCATCAGGCACTTTTTCCGCTGCTTCCGTGCCTGCTACACCGGAAGTTCCTGAAATATCCGGGGTGGTAATTTCTTCAGCTTCGCGCGGAGGTTCCGGTTCGGGCGGTTCCGGAGGAACATCCGGGTCGGTTTCATTAATTGTAACAGTACCATTCGGCGCCTGAAGGTTTTCATCATAAGTATTTACTTTTTCACCGGCAACAATGACATTGCCTTTATCTGAATATAAGGAGCCATGCGCGGTTACAATGCCGCCTGCTTTAATATCCAGGTTATTTACGGCATCTAAAGAGCCGGAAAGTTCTGCCGCCCCGTTAATTGTCGCGGTAAGGTTGTTGGATGCGCTGAGCAGCGCGCCCTGGTTATTGACTATGCTGCCTGCTTTGATTTTAAGGTCGGCATCATCGCGTGTAAAGCTGCCGCTGCCTTCGGCTGCTTCATATTCTTCACCGGCAATAATCTTCCCGCTGTTGGTAAATTTGCCGTCTGCTTCTATATTTATGCTACCACGAGCTGAAATATTAGTATTATTTTCAATATCTGCATTAAAGGCATCTAAACTAATGCTGCCATTGGAACTGATTACATTATCTACTTCTGACGTTACTCCGTCATCTGTTTCTGTCGCAGTAGTTTTATTAAAGGTAATTTTCCCGCTGCTGCTGATGCTTAAGCTGTCCTGCGCGGCAATATTACCGGAAACATTTACGCCAAGCCCGGAGTTTGTGCCGACCAGCATAATCTTCCCGGCATACATACCGCCTAAAGCACCAACGTCAAGATTGACGCCGCTGCCTGCACTGCCAAACTGTGCTGCACCGGTATTTTGGTTATAGTCTATCTGGTTTTTGCCGGCAATGACGTTTATTTCGTCCTGCGCCCAGAGTTCGGCATTTATTTTAGCTGCATTAGCGTAAATATCTAATTTGCTTACGGGCTGATACTGGTACTGGCCCGTTGCTTCGTTAATCGGGTAACTGCTGCCAGCACCGTTTATTTCTACGGTGCCGCCTGTTACGTTAAAACCTGTAAGGGTATTGTTATTAATGATAGGAGTGCCTGTCGTAAGGGTTGCGCGGTTGGTATTAATAAAGCCAAAGCCATTACCCACTATGCCGTTAGGGTTGGCAATGATAAGGTCTGCTTTAGTGCCTGCAATTTCCATCATACCGGCCAGCTTAGAAATGTTTCCGCCCGTTACTTCGTTGAGGATTATTTTTGCAGGAGTGCCGTTAAGATTGTTATTGGCAGCAATCTGCCCTGCCAGGACAGAATTATAACTGCCGTTTGCAACATTATTAAATACCAGGCCTTCCTTACCAACGTTAAAGTCCGTAAATTTATTATGGGAAAGGCCGCTTGCATTTGGTTTTACAATATCTACCACGGGTACATTATTCCTGTTATTGACAATCGCGCTGTTATTAGGCGTAACGGCAGCGGCACAGCAGGGCAGTACGCTCTGCGCCTGCAAAGCTACGATAATAGTTAATGCGATTAATTTTTTCTTCCTGCTGTTATATTTCCCCATGATTGTGCACTTCCTTTTTATACACTAAACGCTTACTTAATTAAAAATTCATCCTGCTGCTCTTGGCACAATACTTTTTTAATGGTATCGTTGTAGTACTCTTTATACCATTGATATTTCGCTAAAACGCGTTCATTGTTCTGATATTGTTGTAAATTACAAATCAGAAAATTTCTCATGTACATCAAGTAATTTTGATAATAAACATAATCATCAAAATAGCTATTCTGTTGTAAATAATTAAGAAAATATTTTCCATCTTTATCATGGCTAATTAAGTTAAAAATAAACTCACGTTCAAATTCTTCTGAATTACATTCAAGTCTAAAACCACTAATATTATTAATAATGACATTATCAACTAAAATCCTTGGATAACTTGCACATATTGATTCTAATTCATATGCTCTATTCATTGCAGGTCCGAAACATATATCGCCTTGATGAACCAGCTGTCCAAAGGTTATTCCTCCACGCACTAAAAAACCTATAGAAGTTAAGTCTAAAGCATGAAAAATAACATCTGAAAGTAAATAATTAAGCTCACCACCACGTCCAATTGCATAAGAAATTACAAAACAATCGGAAAAAAATGTAATTTCTTTACCATAATCAGAACCTGAAGCCAATCCGTCGCCATAATTTTTTTCTTTCAGACGGTTATGATAATTTAATATATTATAAATTTTTTGTGCAATTACTTGATGATTAACAGAATTATTCACGGCTTGTTTAAATCCCAGTAAATCAACGAACGCAATTAATCTATCTTCGTATTGAATTGGTTTTCTATTTGCCATTTATATCTACTCCTTAAATTTCAGCTGTAATCATAAAGCCATATGTCCTGCTGTCGCAGGTAAAACCGTCAGGTTTCTTTATCGGCCAGCCTACAAAAGCATCATAACTAAAGTTCTTATACTGCCCGCGCACGCCGATAGCTCCGCCTACAAGCTCCGTACCTAAAAGGTATTCCGTGCTCGGCCCATGTACCTTGCCATAGTCAATGGCAAAATATATCTGGTGCGGCAGGTTTTCTATCGGAAAACGCAGTTCATTGCGTACTATAATGCCGTCTTCGGCCGATAAGGTCTGCTCACCGTCAAAGCCGCGCACACTGTACCAGCCGCCTATACTGAAAAATTCGCTGCCATAAATGCGTTGGTCGCTTTTTTGCGCACGGATGCTGACGTTGTACTGCGCGTCATAGTTTTCACCAAATGGTACCGGCGTAATAAAGTTAAGTGTGCCCAGGTACATATTGTACTGCGTTGTTGCTTCTCCCGGCATACCGTCTGTCGGTCCGGCGTCGGCAAACCACGGCAGGCCTTTTTGCCATTTTAAACTTGCGTCTAATACGCTCGGCCCTAAATACTGCCTGTGGTTAAAGCCCAGCTGCATGGCAGTTGTTTTTTGCCTCTGTACGCCTATTTCCGTACCATCTATATAACTGTGGCGAGTCTTATGTACAAGCCCCAGTTCAAAGTCTGTTTTATATGTCTGCCCGCGGCTTAACAGATGCGTCCATGTAAGTGAGGTCTGAGTGTATTCGCCTTCGGATTTAAAAGGATTTACCGCATACTCTACCGTTTGCTTATATTCCTGTCTGCTATGGCTGAAAGTAAAGCGTTCTTTACCTACCGGCACGGAATAATATATGCTGTTGGCACGGGTGCCTTTGGTTTCTCCGGACTGTGTGGCGTCTTCGTTCCAGTTAATATAGAAGATATCGTTAACTGAAAGCGGATTGGATAGCTGAAGCCCTCCGGACATCTGCGCTTTGCCGGTATCTTCCGTTCCGCTGTTATCTACTGATAAAAACAGTTTGTACGGTTTATCTCTTTTTATGTCTATCACAAGGTCGCTTTGTCCTTCCTGCGGTCCCGGCTCGATTTTTATATCGGCGTTCTGCCCGGGGACTGAATTAAAATTGTCTACCGTCTGTTCTATATCCCGGATATTTAGCAGGCTGCCGCGTTTCATGGCAACTGCGTTATGCCATGTTCCCTAGGTTTCTTCACGGAAACGGATGTCTGAAATTGTGCCCGGCAGTAATGTAAAGAAGAAATTACCGGTGGACAAATCCTGTTCTTCTACATATACACGGGTTGTTACATAGCCGCGGTTCATGATTTCACCGTTAATGGCCTGCATCAGCATGTTTATACCCTTTACGCCAATTTTCTGACCGTTGTAATTGGCAAGGTATTTATTTATCCACTCGAATTTGCCGGCATATTTATCTGCCTTCAGGTAAAAGTTACTTATCTCAAAAGATTTTTCTTCTTCCGGCAAAGAAAAAACTTCCAAACGCGCACCCTGCTGCTGCGTTTTAGCCATAGACTGACTAACACGCTGCTGCATTTCTGCTTGCGCACGTTTGGAAGCAAAATCCTGCTGTTGTTGTTGTAATACCTGCTGCTGCCGCTGCATTATATCATCCTGCGGTGCTGCATATGAATGATTGGCATAACTTAATACGCCTAAAACAGCTAAAGCTGTCCCTATTTCCCTCAGTTTATACATACATATCCTCCCCTTCTTAGGATATATATAACTTGATATATTTTTTATATTTTAAGTATACGCCTTTTTGTCAATTTTGTAAAATTTTCTAACATGACTTTTACATTTACTTATACCAGGCAGGCAAAACCTGCTTGGTATAAGTATTATTTTTTATGCAATTACTGCTTCATAACTTGCGAAGCTTCCCCAGCCCAGGCTGACAATTTTCGGTGCTGTAAGCTCTGCACCGAAGCAGCTTTTATCTTCCAAAAGCTCGCCCGCAAATTTTAAAAGGTCCGTAACCTTTTTGCCTTTGCAGAAATTTCTTTTTGCGTCATCATAATAATCATCTGTATAACGCCCGGTGCAGGTTATTTCTTTAATCTGACCGGCAAGGATAGCCTTTACAATTTTGACGGCGGTCACTTTACCGGTAAAGGTCTGTTTTTTTACCTTTGCAAACGGGCTTGCCACGCGGCAGGCTTTTAATTCGCTTTCGTGATATTTCACGCCGATAATTTCAAGACGTTCACTGTTTTCAGCATAATTACCGGCACGGCAATAATTTACAAAATCAGCAAAAGCCAGGTCATCTAAAAAGTTTACAAGGCCGCTGATACCGTTATCAGCATTAGCAAATATAAAGCTGTATTTTTTGCAGGTCTTGCCTGCCTGCATTGCATTGGTTAAATCTACAACAGCAACGCTTTCACGGTAAATTCTTAACAACGCATTAGCGTCCTTAATATAAACGGCGTGTTCATGCTGTACGCCTGCAAATTCTTTTAAAGTGTTTACTACCATAGTCATTTTAATTACCTCGCTTTCAGAAATAGGCTTTAATATCAAGCCCTGTATGGCGCTGATATTATATGCCGTGGGATTGGAAGGGGCATTGCTCCTTGCGCCGTCCCCCTCGCTCCCCTCGCGATTGTTTTTCAACCGCTTTTCGCAGGCCTTTTAAAGCTGCGAGCTGCTAAAGCAAGGACGGCCTGGCCGCAAAGTTTATCCTTGCTGTCAGCAAAAGGCGAGCTGCTAAAATGGCACGAAGAAAAGCGGTCAAAAACTTTAATTCAATTCCGCTGTCTGCACGCCGCGCATTGGCAACCGCGGCAGGGCAATAAAAAAACAGCTTCACCAAGCGCATCTATCTCGCGCAGGTAAAGCTGTTTACCATTTTCCTATTTATTTTAAAATCACATCATATACAGCCCAATCATACCAACCAATACGCAAATTTTTGCCGTTGCCACCAGTGCTGTAACACCAAAAGCCAGGTTCTGATTGCCAGCAGTCGCACGCTATTTCAAGCAAATTTTCACTCCCGCGCCGTTTACCTTTGCGTATAATCGCTTCGACTTGACCGGCAAGGATAGCTTTTGCGAACACTCTGCTGCCTGGCTCGCCTATAAATAAGTTTTGCTCAACCGCTCTTTTAAATGGGCTGAAAATCTCTGCACCATTTTTTGAGCCTTCGGCACGATTATATTCGCCTGCCTGGCAGGCTGATATAAATTTTGAAAACGGCATATCGCCAAAACTATCAAATTCAATTTCTGAAAACGTAAACGTGCAGCACTCATACTCTGGCCGCATGGCATTGGCAAGGTCGATAATTTCAACTTCGCCATTGCCAAAATGCACATTCACATTCTCTTTTTCAATGAATATATCATGCCATCCTTTATTGTAGTAATCTTTTAATTTACTTACAGGTTTTATGCTTTTTACAACTTTGCTCATTGCCATAATACGTACCTCGTTATTAGTGTTATTTTTATTATACACTAAAACAATTTACCCTGCGCTTCTTCAAGTGCAAATTTTTCTTCAAGGTCTGCGGCACTATACCTTTTTAAAAAAGTATACGGTGCTTTGGCATCCAATCTTAAAAGTTCCTGCCAAAGTTCCGGATAATAACGGCGCAGTGTCCGCAAAGAGTCCAACCGCTGTAACGGGCAGCACCAATAGCCCAAACGCCTGAAACGTTCATATAGCCCGCCGAAGTCAAAACCTTTGCTATGACAGTAACGAAGCGCATCCGCTTCCGTGATATTCCAGTCAAAAAGCGGATGTTTAACGTTTTTAGGAAGCTCGCGGTAGTGCCGGAGCGGTTCATCAGCAGCAATACCTATAAACAGTTTATATTCTTCGTGCGCGTACTTTTCTTTTAAATAATTACGGGTCAAGCGTTCTTTAAAAGCTCTTGTGCACCACCTATGCCATAAACGCGGCCAGCCATAGCCGCATTTACCGGCGTTTGCACCTTTTTGTATTACTATTTCAGAAAGGTAATACTCAAAATTATGTTCCGGCTTTAAAACTGTTATTGGCCGGTCTATATATTCTTTTACTTTTTCAATATGGCGGGAAAGTTCCGGAAATTCCATTCCTGTATCGCAAAATATAATTTCGTCAACAGTCACGCCACGCTCCAACAAAAGCAGGAGCATGGCCGTGCTGTCTTTACCGCCGCTAAATTGTACGACGTTTTTCATTTTTATACCTCATGCAATCGCAATAATATTGCCTGCGCCGCGCAGGTAATAATCCTTTTCGGCAAGCGTTTTTTCGTATTCAACCGCGCTGCCTTCAAATTCATCTATTACCTGTTTTTCTTCCGGCGTCATCTCGTTATAATGTTTCTTGCCGTAACAGGGCGGCAGCCAGGCTTTCTTCTGACTGCCGAAGATATTAAATTTCTTCAGCAGTTCGGCGTCTTTAAAGGTTATATGCACCGTTCCCTTTTTGTAGAAAGTAAGCATAAAATACTTACTTTCTATGTTCCGGGTCATGCCATTATGTTGTTCCGACCATAAAACCGTATCAATATTCGTGTAAGGTGCTACCCTGCCGTCATTAAGGTAGTCCATCACTTTTTCAATATCATTTAGTTTACGCACGGTTTCATATCTTGATACGTCTATTTCATTTTTCCAGCTGTGCATTGTTTGAACAGGCAAGATAACTTTTCTGTTTATCATGTGGGCTATGTTGGTACGCCAGCCGTTATAATAATGGATATTTTTTTGACACTCCGGATACCAGCTGTATTTTTCGCTCAATTCGTCAAAAAGTGCCAGAATAGTATCTTCAACGGCGGCCGTCATCTTCGACTGCAATTCCTTATTAACCTGTTCAATGTTATGCAGGTTGAAATCATAATCGGAAAGTTCCAGCAGTTTGCCATAATAAATTTCCGCCAGATTGCTTGTGAGCTGCGCCCGGAAGTCCGGGTTATCTCCCAGCGCGTACCAGTATTTATAGCGCAGTTTTTTAAGATAAGCATTTACCATATTTGCCGCGCGCCCGCAGTCCCAATCCTTATCATTAAAGCGAATTTCAAAAATCGGCCCGGCATATTTATCTTTCTTCATGTCCAGCCTGCTCATCAGATAGGGTTTTAGGCGGCAGTATTCGTTTATCAGCTTGATGCCTGCTTTGGCTTCAAGGTTAAACTGATAAACCATGCGCTTCAACAGTTCGTAAAAGGTAATTTCCTTATCCGCAGTAAATTCCGTTAAGTCCTGTTCCGGAGCTTTTTCCAGACTGTCAAGTATCAGGCTCACCGGCTCGCGCGCCGGAATATCCACGTAAACCAGTGCGACTTCAACCGCAGTTGACCGCTCCGCATCCGTAAACATACCGTCAAGGTATTCAATTTCAGCGTCCAACTGCGCCAGCTTTTCCACCAGTTCCTTACGGATATTGCTGTACGGGTTTTTCAACGTTTCGGCGTTCAGCAGGCAAACTACCTGTCCGCCGTTTTCCATCATCTTCAGTGCTTTTAAAAGATGCCTGTCACCTGCCGAAAACGGCGGGTTCATCAAAATAAGGTCATACCTTTTGAAAGTTTCAAAGTTCAGAAAATCATCATAAACAAGGCGTTTTCCCGCTCCTTTCAAAAGGTTCTGCAAATTTCTGTCCTGCTCAATGCAGTCTATTTCAACCTGACTGCCATGTTTATCTGTGTACTCGCTGTACCCGGCGTAACGCATTTTGTTTTCTATTGCTGTTACAAGGTCGCCTTTGCCGGCCGACGGTTCTAAAACAAAATGCACGCGCTTCAAATCTGCCATTGCCACCATTTTTTCTGCCAGCTCCGCAGGGGTAGGGTAAAAATCTTCGTTATCATAAAACATGGTTAAGCTCCTTTCAGTAGTCCGTTTTCGTTTCCGGCATTATCTGAAACATTGTACCGGGATATAAATGCTTTCGTAATTTTTACCTGGTTCGAGTTCGCCAATACTAAGGTCGCAGGCATATACCGGATTGATGTGCTGATAAATTATTTTTTCCGCTTCTTCCTGCGTTTCGGCTAATACCACGCCTGCGCTAATACCTGTTTTTTTGCCGCTGCGGTAGTGTACGTGTCTTATGCTCCAATACCAAATTTTTTTATCCATTTTCATGCACTCCGTTCTGCTGTTTATTTCTTTATTTAAAATACAACGCCCGCCGTGGCAGGCGTTGTATTAATTACCTAACCTTTTATTTCAGATATTTTAAGGATTTATCTGCTGCGTAAAAGGATTGAAAAACGGCTTTGCGTTCTGCTTTTACCTTTGCTTCATCAACTTTTTCAGAAACAAAATCAGAAATTTCCATTGCAATTATCATTGCAATTATCAAACCGAGAATAAGCATTACGTTCACCACCTTTAATAGTATTTGCGAGGTAGCAAAAACTTGACTGCATTAATTTTGTGCGTTATAATTCATTTAGGACTTGGCTCTGATACCTTTTATCGCCTTTCGGTATCAGGGCTTTTTTGTTGCCTTTTTGCAGGCACTTACCAAACGATTTAAGCACTTGCTGTTGTCACCGTCCTTTCTTTGCAGCTTGTTTTTTGCCGCTTTTCGCACGTCTTTTTTAGCAGGGAGCCTGCATTGGCAAGGACGGCATTGCCGCAAAGTTTATCCTTGCCATAAGCAAAGGCGAACTGCTAAAATGGCGTGAAGAAAAGCGGCTGAAACATCTTTAAATAAACATTCCTCTGACTGCACGCCGCGCATCAGCAGCCGCGGCCGTGCAATAAAAAAGCAGCTTCCCAAGCGCAAATCTACCGCGCCGGTTAAGCTGCTTACTTATTTTTCGCACAAGATTGTGCGTTCCCGCGCCTACCGCTGCACGGTAATTCAAGGCGCGACATTTCAATGGCACTTTGGCAGTATTGCCGAGAAACAGCGCTTTATGCTGCAGTTTTGAGGTTATCTGCCAATGTGCCGGAAGCGGTACGGTTTGGCAGTCTGTATGAAGCATAGCGGAGAACAGTCTGCCTGCCGCAACCTTATCCGCAGGCGCTGCTGCCTGCATAATAATTTTGCGCGGACACAAGGCGGCAGGTGATGGGCAGGCCGAAGAACTGCCGCGCAGTCTGCCGGAAGCGGCCGCGCCCGAAGCAAAACGCTCCTGTTTTGCCACCACTCTTTATAAATAAAGAGCAGCGTGCTTCATCCGAAAAAATTCCTGGCACGCTGCTTTCCTTATCCGGTGCAAAAAAAATACCGGCATCGCTGCCGGTCACGTTCCTCAAAGTAACCTGTGTGGGGCTTTCGCCCCACTTTTTTAATCGTCATAATCTTCCGCAAAATCCATTTCTGCTATGGCTTCCCACGCTTCTTCAGGACTGTATCCCATTTTAATCAACTGTTCATAGGTTTCCTGTCTTTCCGTCATTGTTTTTCCTCCTTCGCTATCGCAGGGCTTTCGCCCTGCTGATTTTTAATTTTCAAACCGCACGTTTTTATATTTTACAGGGTCATCCTTTATTATGCTTTCAAAGCATTTTAATAAAAGTTCATCTGTACAATATTTGAAAACTTCTTCCGCGCTCTTATCCGCTGTTGCGTAGTGTTTATCTATATATTTAATCGCGCGTTCATATATTTTACCAATTACATCAATATCTTTGCTTCTTACAAACTGCTGGTGCATAAAAGCTGCAAAACATTCAATTTTTGTTTCGCCGCTGTACTTTTTACGGTTAATTCTTAATAACATTTTAACTGCTCCTTTCACCTGCGATACTATTTATTAAAATAGCGGATTATGCTGTTTTTGGTAAGCCGTTTCAGTCTGTCGGCACTTACAAGGTATAACTGGCACGGCACGCCCATTTTATAAAAATGGTACAAAGACGTTTCCGTTATTTTATATTCGCCATTCTGCACCTCGGTTAAATTAACAAGCTGTGTGCCTGTTTTGCGCAGCATCCACAAAAAAGTAGCTTCCGGCGCTTCGCTTATGGATTTTTTATCAATATCAAAATCCGCTTTATAACCGATTAAAAATTTATTTACCTTTTCCTGCATTTCTGCAAAGCGTTCCTGCCACATATCAATGCCCCCTTAATTTTTTAAAATAGTGTGTACAGCCTTTGCAGGCTGTACACTTTTTTCTTACAATTCCGGTATAAACATCATACGCGGTTCCTGCACTTTAAATTTGATAAACATTGAATATCCTTTACAAGTATCAATCAGCTTGTTTAATTTTTTGATTTCTTCATCATCAAAAGCTGTAAAGTACGGTTCGCCTTCTTCATCAACAACTTCTTTTGCCACAATAACATTGCCGCATAAGCACTCGTCGGTTGTTACTGTGTAGCCAAAAAGCAGGCTTGCAATTTTATTTGCCTGCGGCGCGTTATGGTTTAAAAGAAATTCATCATCAAAAATCAGCATTACCTTACAGCCCATTTTTGCGCTGATAACGCTTTCGGCAATATCAATGCAATAACAGTCAATCCATTTATACATGGTTTTCAAATCCAGTGCGCTTTCCAGTTCTTTCATTTCCACCTGTCCGTCATTTTTTAATAAAACATATTTACTCATTTTACATACTTCCTTTCGTTCTCCGGCAATCTAACAAGTTTTTCAGTACCATTAAGCAGTGTGCGCAGTGTATAATAATCAACAAACCACATAGTATCGCCATTTTTTCTTTCCCATAAAGCATTGGTATCAATCATATAATCAATGTTATAGATTTTACCTTCTGCATTGGCGACTTTAAAAATTTCCTTCAAACAAACTCCAAGAAGTTCCGCAACTTTAGGCATTAAACTTTCTCCCATTAGCAACACTCCATTCTTAAAATTAGGCAGGTCTTGCCTGCCGTGGGTTGGTAAGGGTTCTAAACCCTTGCGCCGTCCCCCTTCACCAGCGATTGTTTTCCAACCGCTTTCGCAGTCATTTAAAAAGCGGCAAGCTGACGCAGGCAAGGACGGCACAGCCGCAAGGTTTATCCTTGCCGGAAGTCATATGCGAGCCGCTAAAATGAGTGCGTGAAAAGCGGTTGGAAACATTAAAATAAAAGTACCTCTTTCTGCACGCCGCGCATCAGCAGCCGCGGCAGGGCAATAAAAAAGCAGCTTTCCAAGCGCAAATCTACCGCGCCGGTTAAGCTGCTTACTTATTTTTCGCACAAGATTGTGCGTTCCCGCGCCTACCGCTGCACGGTAATTCAAGGCGCGACATTTCAATGGCACTTTGGCAGTATTGCCGAGAAACAGCGCATAATGCTGCAGTTTTGAGGTTATCTGCCAATGTGCCGAAAGCGCCACGGTTAAACAGTCTGTTCAAGCCGTGCGCAGGACAGTCTGTTTGGCGCAACCTTATCCGCAGGCACTGCCGCCTGCACAACGATATTGCACGGATTTTATTGGCAGGTGATGGGCAGCGCAGAGCAATGCCGCAAAGTCTGCCTAAAAATGCGTGCTTCAGCAAAAGTTCTTCTTTTGCAACCAATGCCAGGTTAAAAAGCAGGGTACATCCAAAGTATATCGAAGTACCCTGCTCTCCTTATGCGCCGCAGGAGCGGCTTGTTGCCGCTCCTGCCTTACGCAATGCCTGCCATTGGCATTTCCTTTTCTTCTCCCGGCTTTATAACATCATTTGTTTTAATTTCAAGCCCGCACTTTGCGGCAAACTCACAAACGGTATTATTTATATCTTTTTTAAAATATACCGGGTCATTATGGAATAATTTTGCCTGCGTTATTTTATTACTGTTTATTTCCAGTAATGCGACTGGCTTGCCACGGTTATCACTTATGCCAACAAGTTGCTGTTTTGTGCCGATAGATTTTTTATAACCTGCGGCGCAATTATGAAGGCTTGTTGCCCAAAATTTCAGTTCGCTGTTCTTTTCTATGCACTTTGCTCCAAAGTCCTTGCCAAAAACTTTCATCAGCACTGTGTAGCGGTTTATTACTTCCTGCGGCACATCAAAGATAATTTCCCTGTCATTTTGTTTGGCGACCGCTATGGCCAGCCAGTCATGCAGTTTAGATATAGGCGGAATGTTTTTATAAAATTCCTGCTTTGTTATTTTATCCGCTGTCTGCCATAGCCTTAAAATATCGTTGTATTCAATCTTCCATTTATTTAAAATATTTTGCAAACTCATTTTAGGGTAAATATTGATGAAGATATTATAAAAATTTATAATCTTTTCAATTTCTTCTATATCCCTTTTATATTTACTGGTATATTCAAAAATCGCCTGTGCTACATCATAATTTTTTATTTTGTAGCACTCTTGCAGGATTGCAAAATTTTCAAATTTTAAATTCCTGCGTGTATGAGGAATATTTGGTATTTTAAGCACCTTGCATACTGCCGAAACATAATCACTTTTCTGCGTTGCCGTATATATCTTTTCTTCAAAGTGTTTTGGCAGGTATCTTTTTAAAATTATTTTATTTTGCCATTCTTTAAAGTCATAAGCACCTTGCGCAAGTGCCGGAATATTTTCACTGTCCCAAAACCTAACACGGTGGGCAATGTTCAGCACATTGCCGAAAAGCCTGTTTTCAAACCTGCCGCCGATATAGAGCGGCTTCGGTGTTTTGCCGACAGCTTTAATTTTTTTATTGACTGCCGTGCGCAGGGCTTTTAAAAGTTCAGTAAAGCTGTTACCTTTATTGATTTTATGGTCATAGCTGTAAAACCAAAGTGCTGTTTTTTCTTTCAATTTTTCAAAATCTTCAATATAGCCGATTTCCATTTCTTCCAAAACCTTGCCGCCCTGCATTTTTTTCCAGTGGCAAGTGCTGTTTTTAATATCAAAAAGATAGGTTTCTCTGATATTAAACAGGTATTTAAAAGTTTTGTAGGCGAACCTGCCGAAATACATTGCCGTATATTTAATGCGAAGTTCGACTTTATCTTTAAAGTCTATTACTTTCATAACGGTGTTATCAGGTAACATATTTGCACTGTTACCGCTGTACATTATGGCATTGCCTGTATGCGCTCTGCCGCAGGCAGGGCAAGTCACGGTTTGGTGGCTATGCCAAACGCTGTACGGTCTTACGGTAAATAAAGCACCGCAACTTACGCAACGTGCTTGATAATATCCACGGCGAAAATAACGCTTCGCCAGTTCATCATCTTTATAAGCTATGAAAAGAGTGGGCGAACCATACTTTTCATACATATCGCTTTCTATTTTCATATTGCCTATAACAAGTTCAGCAAGTTTTTTCATTTATCGCACCTTCATTCCTCGTCATCTTCCTCAAAGGCATAGCCGTCATCAGCTTCTTCATCTTCTTCTGTAAGTTCGTCAGCTTTTGGTTCGCCTTCTTCATCAGCGAAGTCACAAAACAGACTGTTTTCATCAGTTTTTGCTTTTTCAAGGTCTTTTTTTGCCTGTTCTTTTTTCTGCGCTTCTTTAGCTTCTGCCGCTTTTATTTTGCTTTCAGCTTCACGTTTTTCACGTTCCGCTTTTGCGGCTTCTTCCAATGCAGGTTTGTGTTTTTCAAGCAGTTTTCCTGCCAAGTCCAATGCCCTGCGTTGGGTATCAATAAAGGCTTCTAAAACCCTCGTATTTTCGGGCGGCTCGCCGTGTTCCTTGTCAAAGGCGATAAGTTCTGTTAATATGTCAAGGCAGTCAGTTTGCTGTTTTAAAAAGCGTTCCGTCATATCAAGGTTAATCATTGCCGTTCACCTTTCTTTATAAAAGGGGCAGGGGCATAAGCCCCACGCCCTTTTTGTTAATATTCCCTGCCGCTGTCTATTTCGTCCAGTGCTTCAACAATACGTTCCATTTCGCTTTCCTTGCAGGCTAAAGCACCTATATCATACAGAAAGATTACAAATTCGGCATAGTCCTTGCAGTTAGCTTTTCGGATAAGTTCTTCAAGCCCATAACCTGTTTTTTCGCTTCTTTCATAGCTTGCCAGTTCATCATTTGCCATTGCAACGGTATCACAACTGCTATGCCGTGAGCAAAGTTCCTCGCAGGCTGTTAATGTGGTCTTTCCTTCAAGCCTTGCGCAGTAAAAGGCAATATCTTTGCCGTTATCTAAAATATGCGGTATATCCATTTACGCCACCTGCGCTTTCTTCGGCTGTTCCTTCTTCTCGCAGTATTCAAATTCACGGAGCAGGATTTGCACCCAAATGCCTTTCGTGCCGTCCTCTTTTTCGTACTGCCTTACTTCAACATTGCCGCCGATATGGATTTTATTACCCTTGTTCAGCGTGTCGCCGATAATTTCAGCGGTCTTACCAAAGGCGATTACGTTAAAAAACTGTGCTTTGCTTGCCTTTTCCCGTTTATCATATACGTTTTCGGCAACGCTGAATTTCGCAACGGCTCTGCCGTTCTTGCCAAAGGTAATTTCCGGGTCTTTCGTAAGTCTTGCGGTGATTTCAATTCTGTTCATACATACACACTCCATTCTTATAATTAGGCAATATATACCAAGCCCTGTATGGCGCAGGTATACTTTGCCGTGGGATTGGAAGGGGCATTGCTCCTTGCGCCGTCCCCCTCGCTCCCCCGGCGATTGTTTTTTGCCGCTTTCGGCGTCGATTAAAAAACGGCTGGCAGCCGCAGGCAAGGACGGCGTATTGCCGCGTAGTTTATCCTTGCCGCCCGGCATAAAGCTAGGCGTTAAAATCGAAGCCGTGAAAAGCGGGAAAAAATATAAAATAAAAAAGCCGCACCAACCAGGGCGGCCTCCAAAGCATCATACACGGCACCCGGCATTGTGCCGCGTATGAATAAAAAAGCAGTTCGGCAAGCCTTGCTTTCCGCGCTGCCAAACTGCTTACATTTTTTCTTGACAAACTTATTGATGTTGATATAGAATATCGCTCGTTGCTGTCTTATCAGCAATGAAAATTAATTTATTGGAGATGAAATATGAACAGATTTCAAAGAAAAAAATCCCCATATTACTGGAAAAAATACTTTGCCGCCTTTTGCATTTCGCATTTTTCCGGTAACGGTCCATATCGTGCCTGGAAAAATTCAGATTATAAAGTTTATCCAATGATTACATATAACAATAATTCTATTAACTTATCCTTATTTATTTTGGATAGCAGCATTGTTTCCGGAAGCACTAATCCAAAATTACGTAAACGTCATATATATCTTGCAGCAAAAATGATGAAATTAGAATAAAAAAAACTGGCTGAATATTTTTCAGTCAGTTTTTTATTCTTCGCTTTCTTTTATTCTGCCCAATTTTCAATTTTTAAATCCGGAACCCTTATAAACTCCCTTGTGTTATTTGTTACAAGCACAAGATTTTCAGTTTTCGCGTGCGCAGCAATAAGCATATCCATCGTACCTATTGGCTTACCCTGCCGCTGTAAATAAGCACATATCCTGCCGTATTCGGCAGCGGCCAAATCATCAAAAGGCATTACCGTAAGTACTGTTAAAAATTTAAGTAACGCCGCGGCATTTTTATCTTTGCTGGCACTTTTTTCCACGCCATGCGCAAGTTCCGCCAAAGTGATAGCGGAAATACAAATACCTTCGGAAAGCTTTTCTTTTAAAATCTGTAAAACCTGCTCCGGCTTATGTTTAATAGCATATATGCAGATATTCGTATCAAGCATATATTTCATAATGCTTCCCTCACCGTTTTAATTTCAGCTTCCCTGCCATTTGGCATAAAGTCATCGGTAAATTCGTTAATACCGCTGACAAAAGTTTCCCACAAATTTTCTTTGGGAACAAGCATAATTGCATTTCCCAAACGCTGTATAATTACTTCATTACCTGGCAAACGGAATTTTTTGGGCAGACGTACTGCCTGGCTGCGTCCGTTTTCAAAAAGTTTGGCAGTTTCCATAATTATCAACCCCCATTCCAAATAACAAACGCTTTAATACACAACCTCTTTTACATAAGTATATATCACAATATATACCGCGTCAAATATTTATTAAATTTTATGAAGCTAATGTATCTGCTTGATAGGTTTCACCATCGTGAACCACCTGTATTCTCTTTCCGTTTTCATCCACTACTATTGCATTTTTGGGTAATTGGTTGTTATGTATTGCTAATATTCTGCCATCTAAATCAGCTAAAATATCACCTTCATCAATTCTATGCAACAAGTCTGAACGCATCGCTTTAGCAAAATATTCAGGCCCTACCTTTGCAATTAAATTTTTTGATTCCAGTACATGCACTATTCCCTTGTTTATCCACATATAAAAGCCATGTTTGCATTTCCATTTACGCCAATGAAAATAAGCATAAGTTTCGACAGGGTCGTCAACTTGGTACGTTGCAACATTAGGTATAGCACGGTTAAATTCATCAAAAACCGGTTGCATTTCATCAAGAGATAAATCACTTATCGCAATTATTCTTCCTTCATCATCATAAAATCCCGTACCATCCAATTTAATTTCATTATTATCAATTTTTTGTGCCAATTCTTCCGTACCAATATAGTCTATCCATTTTGATGACGGCATAATTCTTAATACATCATTTACAGTACCACGATAATACCCGTGGTCATAAATTTTACCGTTGTACATAAATTGAAAAACCGGATTATACGCCCCTTCAGCACTTGACACAATCGGAATGGTATTTCCATCCTGGTCAACTGCTACCGTACCTTCTTCCAGTGTATCATCTGCCAATCCCACTATTTTACCTTCAGCATTCACAAGCACAGTATTATCTTCCACTAATTCTTTATTTTTTACCATTTCATTAAATTTTTCTATTCCAAGTATATCCATCCACTTTTTGTAAAACATTACTTCCAATCTCCGGAAACGATAAGAACGATAAAATTTCTCTACACGTTCATCATAACGATGCTTTTTTACAAACCTATAAACTCTAAATGGATGCCCTTGAAAATATGCTTTTACTTTTTGCTTTGTTATTGCTGATTTTTGTTTTTTTATAGCTTGCCGTGCTGCGTTTTGTTTCATTACAGCATCACGCCTTTTATTAAATTCTTCCAGCCTTTTTCTGCTTTCAGCATATTTCTTTTCATCTGCTTGTCTGCGTAATTCATACTTGCTTATTCCTACCCCACTGTCTGTGGCTGAAGCAATTAAAGGCGTAAAAATAACAGCACAAAAAGATAAAAGCGCTAAACAAGATATTATTCTATTCTTCATCATATCCACCTCAAAAATTTAATAATCTTTCCTATATCAAATTATAACATGTATAACGAAATCGTTTTTGATTTTACAAAATTATCTTATTGAATAATACGAATAACAGTGTTATAATTATTTTGCGAATATTTGTTCGTTTGTTCGCCGCTGTTTGCTTTTAATTTTATTTTTTACTGGTGATATTATGCGTACCATATTACACGTTGACTTGAATAATTTTTACGCTTCTGTTGAGTGTTTATATAATCCGGAGCTGCGCGGTAAACCCGTGGCAGTCGCAGGCGACCCGGCCAACCGGCACGGCATAATTCTGGCCAAAAACATGCCCGCAAAAAAGCTGGGTGTAAAGACAGGTGAAGCCATCTGGCAGGCAAAAAATAAAGTGCCTGACCTTATCTGTATTCCGCCGCAGTATGATAAATACCTGCGGTTCAGCCGGGCGGCACGGCAAATTTATTACCGTTTTACAGACCAGGTAGAAGCCTTTGGCATTGATGAATGTTGGTTAGATATTTCCGGCTCGACAAATTTATTTGGCTCCGGCCCAGAAATTGCCGAAAAAATCCGTAAAACGGTAAAAAATGAATTGGGCCTTACCGTCAGCATTGGCGTGAGTTGGAATAAAATTTTTGCCAAATTCGGCAGCGACTATAAAAAGCCGGATGCCGTAACATGTATTACGCAGGATAATTACCAGGATATAATCTGGCCGAAACCGGCATCAGATTTGCTGTACGTTGGGCACTCAACGGCGCGCAAATTAAAAGGCATTGCTATTTTAACGATAGGCGACCTCGCCCGGCGTGACCCGGCACTGTTAAAATTATCGCTTGGCAAATGGGGACTGATTTTATCCGATTTTGCCCGCGGCATGGATACTGCTCCTGTCCGTACAATCGACGAGCGCAGTGCAATAAAAAGCATAGGCAATGGTGTCACCACGCCGCGTGATATTACCAATGCAGATGATGCTAAATTAGTTTTTATCTGCCTAGCAGAGTCCGTGGCAGCTCGCTTGCGCGAAAACGCACTAAAATGTACAGGCGTGGAAATTACGCTACGTGACAGCAGCCTTTATACCGTGACCAGGCAGATGAAACTTTCCTACCCCACCTGTTATGTCGAAGATATACTTAACGCAGCGATGCAGCTCTTAAACCGTAATTACGATTTTTACCAAAACAAGCACCTGCGCAGCATAGGCGTGCGCGGCATTAACCTGGTAACGGCAGAAAAAGGGTATCAGCTGGATATGTTCGCGCCGGATAAAACCGACAAAAAAGATAAACTGGCTAAAGCAGTTGACCAGCTACGCCGCAGGTTCGGCCATGATGCAGTGCTGCGCGCCGCAACATTATTAGATAACACGCTGCGCATCAATCCAAAAGATGACCATGTTATACATCCTTATTCTTATTTCCGCTAAAGGGGGCAAATAAATGGATTATCTCGAAGTTACCGCAAAGTTTGATAATACCGGCCGCATAATTCCCATTTCCTTTATTTGGGCCGGCCGGAAGATAAATATAGATAAAGTATCTGATATGCGCCCGGCAGCGTCACTAAAACAAGGCGGGCAGGGTATGCGCTATACCTGCCGTACCGGCAGCACCGTTTATTATCTGTTTTGCGACGAGCAGCGCTGGTTTTTAGAAAGATAGTTATAAATTTAAAGAGCCACACTTTTAAAAAGTATGGCTCTTTTTTATTTGTTCTTTTTATTTTCTAACCACCACTTACAGTTTGACCGCCCGTGACGGTTTGCCCACCATTCACAGTTTGGGAGCCCAAAACGAAAACCGTCCCCTGTAATATCCAAAAAGCTGCAATAAAAGCCGCTGTTAAAGTTTTTTTTATCTTTCCATTCCACCTTTATCTTTTTCATCATCATAATTACGTGATAAGAAGTGACCGGTATTAGTGCCCTGGGCACGGTTATTTTCAAGTTTATTAACTGCGCTGCGCAACTCATTAATTACATTTTGAGCTCCTGTAATATCCCCTGTTTTGATACTCTGGTATATTTTATCCGGTAGTGTAAGGTTATGTTCTTTATCATAAACATAGCCTTTCATTTTGTTACGGACGGCAATACATAGAGCAATCTGGTTATTTAGCTGCTTACTGTAATCTCTGAAATTGCTTGCGCGTTCTGCTCGTATATCATTTTTCTTTCGCAGCGTATTAACCATTTTTTGTATTTTAGTTTTTGCTTCAGGCTTGTGCAGCTCTTTATTCATATAATCAATTTTTGCCTGGTTGGCTGCTTTTTTATAATCAATATCTGCTTTCCATTTTTCGAGGCGCGTTTGTTCTTCTGCATATTTATATCTGGCAACAGGATTAAACCCGGTCGGTTTTGTATTTACCCAGGCTGTATACGCATCATTATATTTTTTCTCAATGCGCTTAATATTATTAAATTCTTTTATAAGTTTCTTTGTTGCTCCATGTGTATAAACTGCTTGTGCATACATAAGCATCCGTTTTTCAGACAGCACAAATTTGCTGATGTCAACAGATTGTTTATGTGCATTTCGTTCTTCATCAGTAAGTTTTTTAATATAGTTATTCAAAATTTCTACTGCATCAGATGCAACAAATTTAACAACCGGCTTTTCAGCAAGTTCTTTGGTTTTATTAATTTGCTCCTGGATTTTTTCGAGTTCTTCAATTTTTTTATGCAGTTCTTCCCGTTCTTTATTTAACTGCATAAGTTCAGCTGCGGCCTCTTTACATTGACGTGCGTAAAACATATCAAGTGCAGCATCGCTGGCAAAATTTATGAAGTATTCCTTTTTTTCTTCTTTTGTTTTTAAATTTTTAGTTTCGCTTTTTATTTTCTGTACTTCTTCAGGACCGAGATGTTTTTCCGGTGCGCGGTTATAATAATTTGCAAGGTCGGTATCATTTTTAGCAACTGCTTCATTGTAAAGTTTTTGCAAAGTAGCTGATGAAACGCGAATATTTAAACCATTATTTTCATAACTTTTGTTAATAATTTTTTCTAAATTTTGTCGAACTATCTTTATATTTTCTTTACCACACATGGCAGTAAATCGCGTATCTTTTTTTGCGCCACCACGTTCAGGATGACGGGGATTATATCTTTTGAAAAATTGTTCTTTAGTGTAATCGACATTTTTTTCTGCTACTCTTTCACTAAACATTATATGCGCATGAGGTTGTTTTATATCTTCATTCAACGAAGCTGGTTTATTGTGAATTGCAAAAGTATAAGGCTTATTTCCAATAACCTGTTTAACATATTCCTGGACAATTTTTTTATTTTCTTCATCAGACAGTTCGTTAGGAAGTGCAATTTCCAATTCAAAATATGCAACACCATTTACTCTTTCATAGGTGCCTGCTGCCTTCCAAAATTCTTGAGGACTATTTGCCCAGACAGGTAAATTGCCTGACTCTTTATAAACTAAATCTTCGCGGCCGCTTGCTTCTTTGCTGTATCGTCCTTCACGAAGGATGTAATTGGCATGAGATAAACAATAGCTGCCTTTACCTTTATTTAATTTGCAGTGATAGGTTGCCATGGCCAATTCCTCCGAGTGAGTTTAATTGCAGAGCCGATAATTTTATCCGGCCTTGCAATTATGTTTTAAAAAATTTTCGCGGAAAATTTTTAAAATTTATACAAGCGCAGCTTGGCAGGCGATGACTATCGCCGGGAGATTTTAAAACAGCGTTTTAAAATCGGCCCCGCAGGGCGCGCGAGTTTCTGCATTTGTAAAATGAGAAACTCATAAGTGCGCATTACACTTGTGTAATGATACTGCCTGGTTTATGTTTTAATTTCGGTTTACCCTATTTTACCCTTAAAAAAGAATAAACCTATCTACAAAACCACCATAGAAGTTCCTCATACTTCTATAATTGTTTTGCAGATAGGTTTTAAATTCCGTCCCGGATATATTATATCATGTTCTGTTTAAACTAAAAAGTTTTTCCAAGAATTTTTTTAGTTTAATCTGCGTAAGTTACGAGAAATTGTTCTGTTAAATTTCATTTTATAATTTACCGCTTTTAACTTTTCATACAACTTGCGAGAAAAACTTCTCTGAAATATTAATAATTTTTTGAAGAACTTGCGAGAAATTGTTCTTGTGAAATTAAAAAAATACGGTCAAAATATTTGACCGTATTAAAAGATGTTTCCATTTTTCATCAGCAACATTGCAATCGATTTGAATAGTTTGTTATTTACAATTTCCATTGGTTTGTAATTAATTTGCAATGTATTAAGTTGATTTAAGAGCAATGTTGATTCAGTATTTTCTAAAACGTATTTAATTATTTTTTCTGCTTCTTCATCAGTTTTAATTTTTTTAATGAAGTCATCATATTCTTTTGAACTCTTTTCTAATTCTTCTTTATCTTTTTCAACTTTATCATCATCAATACTTTGTAATCCCCAAGACTCACCAGCAAAATTTTCTTTTATTGCAGTTACAATAAGTTTTGGATATTCTTTCTTTTTATCTTTTTTAGGATACGTGGTTATGATGTATTGTATATTGTTTTCAATTCTTTCAAACGAAAACTTTTTTACAATATCCAGAGCTACATTTTTATTTACTTTGTAATAGAGTAATTCTTCCAAGGCCTTTTTAACTTTATCATCTGCATTTGGTAATAAAATATTATCAACACAAATAAATGTTATCTCAGTAACTTTCTTTCCTTTTGCTCCATCAGTTTCATAACTAACCTTCATTGTTGAATGTTCATTGATGTCTTTTATTGCTGGTTCAATTACATATCTTTTGAAATCAGAAAAGTTTTTATACTTATCGGTAATGAGCAGCATTTCTTTTAATTTTTCAACATTGTAAGTTTTCTTTTTTTGTTTATACTGTTTCAGCAAATTGAAAATTCTGATGGAGTAAATTGATGAAAAAGAAAGTAGAGTTTGTATTTCAAGATAAGTATATCTTTCTGTCAGTCCGGTAAAATATTTTATGAGTTTTGGGTCAAAAATTAATTCTATCGTACCATCACCCATTGCTTCAATCGAAGAAAGAAAGTGTCCAACTATCCATTGTTCTTTTTCCTCATTTTCGTCAAAACGTTTTTGTATTCGCATTTTGGCATCAGAAAGTTGGGTTAAAATTTTTTCTAATTTTTTTGTATATCCAGTTTCACGGTTTAAACCGATTGAATTTGCAAGGTCTTGAAATTCAAATTTTAAAATATTATAAAAATCTTTTGTGTTCCGCTGGTCATACGCTGTTGTTATTGCAAGGAACGCTTTAAATTCAAGTAAAGTAAGTTTATACTTTGCTGTTATAAATTCGTTTGCAATTTTTACATTTTTATCAGGAATGATAATTGCTTTACGGGGAAGCAGGTCTAAACTCATTTGCAGATTTTCCTGATACACGTTATCGTTCTTTTTCATTGCTGCATCCTCCATTTTTTATAAACCTGCGAATTTATTAAACTTACGTGTTTGGAATTTTTATTTTTTGAGTCTTTAATATAATATTTTTATATTTTTTTAATAATATATTTTATATTTTTAGGCGTCTGAAAGTCCGCTCTGGGAGCGGGTTTGAATGGGGTACTTGCGAGAAATTGTTCGGACGATTTTGCTGTGGAAAAGTGTCGCAATCCCTTTATTTATGCAGGTTTTGAGGCTCACCTGTGGATAACTTCAACCTGCGAGAAATTATTCTGAACCTACGAGAAATTGTTCTGTTAAATTTTATTAAATTTTTGCCCGTTTGTCCAGTGTTTATCGGGCATTCGCAGGTTTTATATCAAAAATCGCAACTTGCGAGAAATTGTTCTGTCCTGCGAGAATTTGTTCGGTATCAGAAAAAAGTACTCTAAACCCGCATAAATACTGAGTTTCCTTTAAAAACCTGCGAGAAAAAGTTCTGAACCTGTGGATAACTTGTTGCGAGAAATTATTTGGCAACTGTGGATAACTCATAAATTTTTACATAAATTAGTTCTGACAATTTTTTACACCCAAGGGGTATATAACAGTAGGTTGACCGCATAAAAAACGCTGTAAACTAAAATATGGCGAAATTTCGGTGCGTTTTTTATAACAGCGTTACCCGAATTTGTAAAAAATTGAATTTAGTGTTCAGAGAATTATAAAAAAGATATTTAGATTATGAAGATATCTACATTATGATAATAACCTAAATATCTAAATATTTCAATATCTACATTATGAAAATAATGAAAATATTTTGATTATGAACATTACGAAGATAATGAACATTATTGTAATAACGAAAATATCAAAATAATGTAGATATGAACATAATTAAAATATCTTAATAATGAAGATATTTTAATTATGAAGGATATGAAGATATTAATATTATGATTTTATAGTATAGGAGTTGAAAGAAATGGCAGAATTTACAAAAGGCTTTAATGGTAAAGTAGTATCAGTGGTAAATACAAAAGGCGGTGCAGGTAAAACTACAATTGCGACTAATATTGCTTGCAGAGCTGCTATTGATGGGTACAGGGTTCTTTTAATAGATGCTGATGCGCGGCAATGTTCTTCATTAAATTTTAGTGGCGTAAGGGCAGGAGATACTTCACTTGTACAGTTTCCGGTTGTAGGGATGCCTACAACTGCTATTCATCTTGAAATTAATAAATATAATGATTTGTTTGATTTAATAGTTATAGATGCAGGTGCCGGCGATAGCGGCATTGTTCGTTCAGCAATACTTGCTGCTATATATGGTTTACTTGTAATACCAGTACAACCTTCTACATTTGATATTTGGGGTGCAGAAGATACATTAAAAATACTGAATGAAGCAAGAATAATTGGTGATATTAAGACTTATTTGTTATTAAACAGAGTTTTGCCGAATAAAAAGGCAATTTTACTTAAAGAGGCTAAAGTTGAATGCGAAGAAATTAAAGATGTGTATAAAGTAGGTATTTTTAATAACTGGTTAACTGATTACATTGATTTTAAAAATTCCGTAGGCCTTGGTAAGTGTGTATTTGAATATGCACCCAATAAGAAAGCAGCCACGGAATTTGAAAATCTGTACAGCGAATTGATTGAAAAATTGAATGAAGAATAATATTAATTAAAGAAATGGAGTAAAGAAAATGGCTATTGGAAAAAAACCGTCATTGAATAAAGTTAAAGAAATTAATCTTGATAGTCCGGAAGTGCAGAATTTTATAAATAGTGGTGTGATTGGTACAGCCGCTGAAAAAAATAGTGAAACTGAAACAACCAACGTTACAGAAGAAGTAATAAATAAACCAGAACCCGATAAAAAAGCGGAAAGCAAGAGAGGCAGGAAAAGCAATACTGAAGCCGCAAGCATAAAATATTATAATTTACCTATACCTGAAGATGTTTTTGACGGTATCGAAGAATATATTTTTAAAAAAAGAAAAGAGAAAAAAGTAACAATCCGAGGGTTTATTATTGACTGTATAAAAAAAGAACTGGAAAATGAAAATATTTTGTAAATGAAATATTCGGAATAATAAATATTATATTTAAAGGCAGCCGTTGGCTGCCTTATTATTTTAATTATATCAGCAAAATAACTATTATTTGTGTTGACATAATTTTTCTTTAAGGTTATCATATCCGCATTATATAAACAATAATTGTAAAGGTGGATTAAAAAATGAAATTTTATAAAAATTTTGCAATCATGCCCCCGAACAAGTTGGCACAAATTACAAACCTAAGAAATAAACACAACCTGCCTTTATTAAACAGGCTTATCAGGTATGCTACAAATAGGTATGCCCGGTAAGCCTGTTTTTTATTTTTTCAAAATAATGTTCATTATTTAGTTATAAGTGACGGAGCAAAAAATCTTTTTTACCTTCAAAAAGCAGAAAGAGACTAGTTCTATTAAAGAAACTATTAAAGAAAATATTGTAAGTAATGAAAAAGAAGTTAAAGTTGAATCTGAAAATAATGAAATTAAAGAAAAGAACCAATGACTAAAGTGCCTATTGAAATGATTTTAATAGATGCTTATAAAATTAATAATAGTGTCAATGCTTTGAAATATAAAGGTAAATATACTAAAAAACAGTTCTATGCTGAAATGATTGAATCAGCTTTTGATAAATTTGAAAATGAGTTAAGTTTGTAAAAGAAAACATTAAAATTAATAAAGAATGAAATAAGTTAAAAGAATAGCAAATGTAGTTATGAAAGGTAGCGATAGAGCCCCCTTTTTTAATCAAAAAATCAAGCAGTGTGCAAACAATAAAAATCTTAAGAACGCAGAAAATATATCTGCGTTCTTTTTTTATCTACCTAAAAGGTAGAATATCCAACTTATAAATAGGACACGAAAAATTCTGAAAATGAAATAATTTTTATAAGAAAGGATAGGTGGTTATTATGTATGAAAAAAGATATAAAAAAATAGGTGCGAAAATTCTATATTTTAGAAAAATAAGAGGTTTAACGCAAGAGCAACTAGCAGAAAAAGTAGGGATAACTGCTAAATATTTATCACGAGTAGAAACAGGTAGTTATCCTAATAGTGTATCTTTATCAACGTTAATGATAATTGCAGACAAATTAAATGTGCACACCAGTGAACTATTAAGTGATATAGAAGAATAAAAGATTTTAAAAGGGACGAAGTAAAAAATCTTTTTTGCCTTCATATTAAAAAGAAAAGTGGAGGTAAAAAATGTTTAAAAAAATCAGAAAAAACATTATGAAAAAAATCGTAGCCGGGAATATTGTGTTGCAAGTGTTTGTAGTCAATAACGCTTATGCAGCACTACCGTGGGAAGACCCGCTTGATACAGTTGTTGAAAGCCTTACCGGCCCGGTTGCACAAGGCGTTTCTGTAATTGCGTGCGTAGTAATGGGCGGACTGCTTGCTTTTGGTGAGCTGGGTGCGGTCGCAAAGCGAGGCATTATGATACTTTTTGGTATTGCAATGGCACTTTTTGCTACGAACTTCATAACTGCGATTGGTGGTTGATAACAAATGGCATTTAACAGCAAAGTGCAGGATTACAAAATGGAAAAAGAACTGCCTGAAACGCCATACAGTAAGGCAAACGAAGTATGGGATAAGCTGATGGGCGCAGCTATTGTAAGGTTTAAAACTTGGAGAATGGTTGCTTGCATATCAATGATTTTAAACCTGGTGCTGGTACTTGGAATTTGTTTTATCGGCAGCCGCAGTAGCATAATTCCATATATTGTGCAGGTTGACGATAAATCCGGTGCCATATTGTCTGTTGACAGAGTGGATGCGCGCAGCAGAGCCAATGAAACAGAAGTTGAATATTTTCTTTGGAACGTTACGCGTAAGGCTCGCACGCTGCCTAAAGACCTTGTTATTTATAAGCAGAATTGGGAAGAAGTATATTCTTATCTCGACCAGGCCTGCGCCAATAAAATGAATAACATGGCCATTTCTGAGGATTATCAGACAAAAATCAGCAATGGTAATACAACCATGCTGAAACTCAAAGGCTTTAACAAATACAGCGGACAGGATAATACCTATCAAATTCGTTGGGATGAAACCCTTTATGATAATTCCGGCAAGATTATTTCCAATTACAGCATGGAAGCATTTTATACCATTGATTTTGTACAGGTAACAAAAGAAAGCATCCATTTAAACCCATTGGGTATTCAGATTAAAGATTTTTCCGTGTCACAGGAAAGATAATCGGTGTATTCGGATTAAAAATTTCTCTGTATTACTGGAACGGTAAGGAGCAGCTAAATTTCATATGCGGTTAATATTTCATCAACTGATATTTATATGTTTTCTTGTTATTTGCTTTAACGTGTTTGCTGTTACAGCTGCGTCTGAAAGTATGCTGACAACCAGAAAATTTCTTCAAGGTTCGATTTGCTTAATTGTTTTCCTGCTTATTCTTATAGCATTTTAATCAAAACGTAATGTAAAAAATAATATGATTTCCGGGTTTGGTGATTATATGAATTTTAAAAGACTGACCCTGCTTTGCGGGCACTACGGCAGCGGCAAAACAAATGTTGCGGTAAACTTTGCGTTCGACCTTAAAAAGCAGTATAATAACTCTGCAATAGCCGATCTTGATATTGTAAACCCATATTTCAGAACAAAGGACAGCGCAAAGGAGCTTGAAAAGGCGGGCATAGAGCT
>ENA-OPUE01000606-OPUE01000606.1-human-gut-metagenome-genome-assembly--contig:-NODE-606-length-27719-cov-3.602516_pt1 | contig 27719 bp, 30 predicted proteins | sample MGYA00241466_ERZ501924 | MGnify/ENA primary metagenome ERZ501924 (study PRJEB25962, sample SAMEA2042223) | human gut metagenome | biome: human gut; feature: human-associated habitat; material: faeces...
CAAAATAATCAAACCAAGTGTTACAAGAAATCATTTCATGTGTTCTTTTACAATAAAAGCATGAATTCTTTAGGCTTTTGGTATATTTTGTTACATTTGTTTACAATCAGACAATCGGTTTTTATTGGAATAAATTTTAAATATAATTTTAAATTTTGAAGAATTCTCAAACTTTAAATTTAAATTATATTGATTGACTGCAAAATATATTAAAATTTTTATATTTATTCCTTAAATAATTTGTTTAAAATTTGCCAGAACATAAAACAAGATATTAATGTATATAAAATTTTTATCGAGATTAGAGAAATAGAAATAACTGAAGATTCCCAGACAATTAAAAAAATTATTACTAAAGACAAAATACATTTTATTAAAAACGGTTTATTGTATCCTAAATTTAATTTATAAACAAAATAAGTTAATAACAATGACACCACATATACATTTATGTAGTTAATTGCATCTATTTCACCTATCGAATAATCTCTTAAAAAATACCCGTACATTACAATGACCTATTAAAATTTAAAACTTTTGAAAAGTTTTTATTTGAAAGAAATTTTTAGCCAATATGAATTTTTTTATAAACATTTTCTTTAAATATGCTCATGTTAATATTATAAACTAAAAAAGCCGAAATAAATATTTCGACTTTTTTATTATACATTTATTTAAACTATGCTGCTTGCTGCAATTGTATTGGTCTTGTTGTATATCTTGCTGTTCGTGCATTCAATCTTGAACATGCCGAATTTAATCGTTGATTCAATACAAACATATTCCTACTCATTGCCGCATAATCATTCATTGCAGACATCATCTTTTCAGGATTCACCACGGATTGAATATTTTCATGGTTATCGACTTTTTCTTTTGCATATTTTAAAACTTCTTTTTCATCATTATAAAAGTCTTTATCATACCAAGAAATATTCACTACATTTTCTGAATTAGGTTCATAATCACAAACGGCTTTTATTTCTGCAATATAATTTACTCTTTTATTTTCATAAATTCCGAAATATTTTGAACGAGCATGTTTATATGCACCTTTTGCTTCTGGACAGATATATAAATTTCTAGCAATAACATCATCTTTTGACGATGAACAATTAACTACATCTAATCTAGATTTCTATGTTGGTAAAAGGGAATTTAAATCTAAAAATTGTTCATATTCAACTACCAAATTAGATAAGAATGTTGATTTTGTATTTTCTTTAATAACATCAAGAGCATTTTTTAATTCTTCAAATTCTATATTTTTTATAATCAAGTCTTTAGTATCTTTGTATTTATTTTTAATTTTTTCAAATAAATTTGATTCTGTTAAGCCATCGAAATTGGCTAACGCAATAAAAATTTTTTGACCATCAAATTTTGATAAGTTTTCAATATGACGTTCTAATTGATCTTCATAATACCAATCACTTGTTTTTGTTTCAATAAAAACTTGAAAAGGCATTTGTTTAATAACTCCGTCAATAATTGATTTACCTTTTTCGCAAGAAAATCCTTCTTGTTGAGAAAAACTTACGCCAATTTTAATGTTTTGACTTTCATCTGCCAATAAATTAACAATAAATTCTTCAAATAAACTTGGACTTTCATTATAAATTTGTCTTAATAACAATAAAGTATAATTAGTAATTTTGTTCTCTTTTTGTTCGTACTTTGGGAAAAATCCTACTTCTGTCATAATATCTCCTTTTCTTTCTTTTATTCGTGGCGAGTACCTTTTGAGCGACCTTTTTCATCATACATATACAATGTGCTACCTCTTTTAATGTTTATTGTTCCTGCGCAGCTGTGAAATTCACTATTACAACCTATAGAAATGGTTGTTAAAGTATGCCCTTTTTCATCATAGACATAAAGAGTCGAACCACGTTGTATACATACAAAACTTGAAGAAAATCCACATAATTTATTATTACTACCTATAGAAAGAGTACAACTAGTTGAATTTCTTTCATTGTAAACGTAAGCAGTACTTCCTCTTTGAGCAACTGATGTTATTGTCATAATTTACTCCTTTCTTTTTCTGTCTTACTTTTTTATTTTAACATTTTGCTATGTCAAAAAGGGACGTAACAAAATTTTTAATATGGACTATTTGTCAATACTTTTGTATAGAAAGTATATCACAATATTGTTATGGGTGATAAGCGCTTTATACAATTTGCAACAAAACTAAAAACTTATAGATTATCAAAACACATGAGTCAAAATAAACTTTCTGAATTGGCAGGTCTTGATAATTCATACATTGGAAAAATTGAAAAAGGTGAAAAATCACCTAGCTTTAAAACCATACTTAAACTTGCTGATGCACTAGATATTTCTGTAAAAGATTTATTTGATTTTTAAATAATGTAAAAAGTTCTTATAGTAAGAAATGATTTTTATTACCACCTGAGATTATATGACTAAAAAATAATCAAACCAAGTGTTACAAGTAATCATTTCACGTGTTACGTTACACTCGCACTGCGCTCGTCAACCTCCATTTTAACTTGACATTTAGTCAACTTAAAACGGAGTCCTTCCGAGAGGTTCGGTTTGATCCCGAGGCTTGCTATATTTTTAACCTAATTTAAATATTAGCCATAACTTGTAAAAGCCCTCTCGGGTTAAAAAATACCCATCCAACTTACAACTTCTTTTACATCGCTATCTAATGGAACTCCATGTTCATAGTATATATTAATATAATTTGCTTGAATCTTCTTTGAAGATTGGGCATAAATAAAAAGTGAAGTTATTGACAATCTTTGCCTAGCAATATAAACTAGTGACGTTGAGGATAATGTTAGATGCTAAGTATACAAAGAAAAATATTTTTTTTAATAATTTGTATTCAATTTTCTATACAAACATGTTGCGCTATTGTTGAAAATAGTAATGCAAACATTACTTTAAATTTGAAATCTATAACCTTGAGTAAAGCGATAGAATTAGGAGTTTTAAATAATCCAACATTAAAAGCAGCTCAAGCAAAATTAGGGATTAGTGATGCTCAAATTTTACAAGCGGGGTTGCTTTCTAATCCTAATATAATTTCAGATAACGGTTTTGCAGAAGATACTTTTCTTGTTGGTATTGAACAGACTATAGAACTTGGCAATAAGCGTTCTCGCAGAATTAAATTAGCAAAAATGCAAAAAGATGTTGTTCAGCAAGAAATTATAACTACAATACTTGATGTTCGCTCAAAAGTTCGTTCTTCATATATTCAAACATACAATGCTCAACAAAAACTTATAGCATCAAGAGAAATTTTAGAAACAATAACCAACTTAGAAAAAATTGCAAAATAACGAGAAAAAAAGGAAAATGTAGAAAATTTAGATATTTTACAAGCCGAAATAACTGTGATAAATGCAAAAAATAATATTCAATCTGCTAAACTTGAATTAAATGAGGCATTTAACTCTTTATCTGCAAACATTGGAAAACATTTAAATAGAACTATTGTACTAGCTCCACCAGATTTGATGAAAGAATTTAATATTTCAACACCAATGGTAGAAAATGACAAAACCATAAATATATTAATTGAATATGCGTATGCAAATCGTCCAGAAATTAAAGTAATAGAAAAAAATATTGAAGTTCAAAATCAAAAGTTAAAACTTGCACATTCAAATATAGTACCAGATTTAAAAATGTCTGTTGGTGCCGATTTTGTTACTGGAGATACAAAAAGAAATAGCACATTTATAATGGGATCATTAGGTATGCCTATTTTCAATCGTCAACAAGGTGTTATAAAGGAAGTTAAGGCTCAAAAGCTTGTATATGAAAATGATTTAGATGCAATAAAAATAAAAATAGAACAAGAGGTTAAAAATGCGTTTTTCGGGGTAATTACAAATGCGAAATCATTAAATATCTACGAAAAAGAATTAATTCCTCATGCAAAAATGATTGTAAAAAAATCAGAAATAAATTTTAAAGAAGGAAAGAGTAATATATTGATACCTATAAATTCTCAAGAAGCATATATAAATACGCAGTATAGATATATTCAGACACTAACTCAATATGAACAGTCTGTAAGTGATTTAGAAAGAGCAATTGGTCTATACCAAAAATAAGTATTTTCTAATAATCAATTCTTTCAATTTTAAAAATTACAGGGCAAGTTTTGTCAGAACATTAAGTTATAATTGTGTTTTCTTCCTTCATCCAACCTCCATTTTAACTTGACATTTAGTCAACTTAAATCGGAGTCCTTCTGTGAGGTTCAATATGATTTTAAGTCTTGTTATATTTTATACCAATTTTTGCTATAATTGTTTTAGAATTTTATAAGCTAACAAAAGGAAAAGTTCATGATAAAAGTTTTATTTGTATGTCTGGGTAACATTTGCAGATCTCCGATGGCACAAATAATTTTTGAAAATATGATACAAGAGCAAGGTCTTGAAGATGATTTTGAGGTCGATTCTGCTGGTACAGAAGGCTATAATGAAATGTGTCATGCAGGTATTCACAGAGGAACAAAAGAGGTTTTAAGAAAAAATGGTGTATATTTTAATGAACACTATTCTCGTAAAATAAGAAAACATGATTATGAATATTATGATTATATTATAGCAATGGATTCCGAAAATATTAGTGATATTGAATATATTGTTGGTGAAGATAAAGACAATAAAATTAAAAGGCTTTTGGATTATACAAACAATCCTCGAAACATAAAAGATCCTTGGTATACTGGTAATTTTGATGAAACTTATGATGACGTTGTAGAAGGTTGCACTGCATTATTAGAATATTTAGAAAATAATAATTCTTAATATTTCAATGTTTGATTCGAATTCTGTTATAGTATTGATGTGTTTTTAAAAGCTATTTATATTATTTCGCAACAAATTTGTTACATAGCTCGACTTTTTTCAAAAAATAAAGTATGATAAATTTGATAATAATTATCACTTTTGAAAAATTAGGTATTACTTATTATATAAAGGAAAAGGTTATGACACAAACATTATTAGAAAAACAGGCTTATCCTGCAACTTCTTTTGTTGGTGGAAAATGGCAACAAGAGATTAATGTAAGAGATTTTATTCAAAAGAACTACACACCATATGAAGGTGATTCCAGTTTTTTAGCTGATGCAACAGAGGCAACTAAAAAATTATGGCAAGAATGCTGTGATTTATTAAAAAAAGAACGTGACAACGGTGGCGTACTTGATATGGATACAAAAATTGTATCTACAATCACATCACACGGTGCAGGTTACATTGACAAAGATCTTGAAACAATCGTAGGTTTACAAACAGATGCACCTTTAAAACGTTCAATGCAACCATTTGGTGGTATTAGAATGGCAGAAGGCGCTTGCAAATCTTATGGTTATGAAGTTGATTCGGAAGTTTCTGAAATTTTCACAAAATATAGGAAAACACACAACCAAGGTGTATTTGATGTTTACACTCCGGAAATGAAAGCTGCAAGACACGCTGCAATCATTACAGGTCTACCTGATGCGTACGGCAGAGGCAGAATTATTGGTGATTACAGAAGAATTGCATTATACGGTATCAACAGACTTATCGAAGACAAGCAAGAACAATTTAAATCACTAGAAGGCGAAATGCGTCCAGAACGTATTCAACTAAGAGAAGAAATTGCTGAACAAATCAGAGCTTTAGGGGAAATGATTGAACTTGGTAAAATCTATGGTTTCGATATTTCTCAACCGGCGCGTAACGCTAAAGAAGCTATTCAATGGTTATACTTTGGTTACTTATCAGCAGTAAAAGAACAAAATGGCGCAGCAATGAGTATTGGTAGAACTTCAACTTTCTTAGATATTTATATCGAAAGAGATTTAAAAGAAGGTATCATCACTGAAGCTGAAGCGCAAGAAATGATTGACCATTTCATTATGAAATTACGTCTTGTAAAATTTGCAAGAACACCTGAATACAACGAATTATTCTCAGGCGATCCTACTTGGGTAACTGAATCAATCGGTGGTGTTGGTATTGACGGAAGACCTTTAGTTACTAAAAACTCTTTCAGATACCTACACACTCTTGAAAACTTAGGTACAGCGCCGGAACCAAACTTAACAGTTTTATGGTCAACCAGATTACCACACAATTTCAAACAATATTGTGCACACATCTCAATCACAACTTCATCAATTCAATACGAAAACGATGATTTAATGAGAGTTACACACGGTGACGATTATGCAATCGCTTGTTGTGTATCATCAATGGTTGTTGGTAAAGAAATGCAATTTTTTGGCGCCCGTGCGAACCTTGCAAAATGTTTGCTTTACGCAATCAACGGTGGAGTTGATGAAAGATTAAAAGTTCAAGTTGGACCAAAATATCGTCCAATCACTTCTGAATACTTAAATTATGATGAAGTTATGGAAAGATACAACGATATGATGGAATGGCTTGCAGGTTTATACGTAAACACATTGAACGTAATTCACTACATGCACGATAAATACTGCTACGAAAGAGCACAAATGGCTTTACACGATAGAGATGTAAAACGTTACTTCGCAACAGGTATTGCAGGTTTATCTGTTGTCGCAGACTCATTATCTGCAATTAAATATGCGAAAGTAAAAGCTATTAGAGATGAAGACGGAATTGTTGTGGATTATGAAATTGAAGGGGATTTCCCTAAATACGGTAACAATGATGACAGAGTTGACCAAATCGCTGTAGATTTAGTTAAAAACTTTATGGCAAAAATTAGAAAACACTACACATACAGAGATTCAATTCCAACAATGTCAATTCTTACAATCACATCAAACGTAGTTTATGGTAAGAAAACAGGTAACACTCCAGATGGAAGAAAAGCCGGTATTCCACTAGCTCCTGGGGCAAACCCAATGCACGGAAGAGATTCCAATGGTGCAGTAGCCTCACTAGCATCAGTTGCAAAACTTCCATTCAATGATGCTCAAGACGGTATTTCTAATACTTTCTCAATCATTCCAAACGCATTAGGCAAAGACGAAATCTTTATGGGTGATTTGAATGTCTGTCTTGATGGCGGTTGCTGTGATACTAATTTGAATTAATAATCTGAAAGGAAAATATATTATGACAACAATGCAAGAAGAAAATTTAATAAACTTATTAGACGGATACGTTGAAAAAGGTGGACACCACTTAAATGTAAATGTTTTCAACAGAGAAACATTGCTTGATGCTCAAGCACATCCTGAAAAATATCCACAATTAACAGTGCGAGTTTCAGGCTACGCAGTTAATTTCATCAAATTAACTAAAGAACAACAAGACGATGTTATTTCAAGAACATTCCACAATGCAATGTAGTTAAGTTTAGTAGGGGCTTGAGGCTAAAAAAGCCTCAAGCCCCTAGTTTCTAGGTAAGGTAAAAATGGCAGAACAAATTTATGGCAATATACATTCATTAGAATACTGTGGAACCGTTGACGGTCCGGGAATAAGATTTGTTGTGTTTATGCAAGGTTGTCCTATGCGTTGCGAGTATTGTCACAACCCCGATAGTTGGACTACAGAAGAAAACAAAAAAATGTCTGCCAAAGAAATTCTTGAAAAATATGAGGGAGTAAAAGAGTTTTTGCGCAATGGCGGACTTACGGTAACAGGAGGGGAACCATTGATGCAGATTGAATTTGTGACAGAATTGTTTAAGCAAGCCAAAGAAAAACAAATTCATACTGCACTTGATACATCTGGAATTTTATTTAACAGAAAAGACACATTTAAAGTCGATGAACTCTTACAATATACAGACCTTGTAATGCTTGATATTAAACACATTGATGATAATGAGCATAAAAAATTAACAGGACATTCAAATATTAATATTCTTGATTTTGCAAAATATTTATCAGAAAAAAACATGCCAGTATGGATAAGACATGTTGTTGTTCCGCAAATAACTTTTAACGAAAAATATTTAAAAGAATTAGGCGAATTTTTATCAACACTGAAAAACATAAAAGCTCTAGACATCTTACCTTATCACAATATGGCAATACCGAAATATGAAAATTTAAGAATGGATTATCCGCTAAAAGATATTCCCCCATTAACAAAAGAAGAGGCTATTAAAGCTAGAGATATAATTTTAAATTCAATGAAAAGGCATAGACGTTAATTATCTATTTATTTTGTATAAAGTCATAGTGTTATTATAAAAATAATTATATCCAAAGTTTATTTTATATACAGGAGTTGCTTTTTTATCTAAAAAGTCCATTAGCCATTCATATTGAGAAATATTTTGATTAGAAAATGCATCTGAAATATTGCTATAAACAATGTAATCAACACCTGCATTTAGAATTCTATTTTCTATATAAGCTTCGCCAAAGCCTTTAATAAACATTTGATGTAGTGAGTATAACATCATATCGGGCTTCCTATTTGTTAAAACATTCATCATTTCACCCTCAGGAATATATACAATTTTTGCATCTTCTGGAGTGTTTTTGATAATATAATCTGCCATATTTTGAATTAAAATTCCAGTGTCATTAAGGTTTCTAATTTTTGCATAAGGTGTTTCAATTACTGGCACAACATTTAGCCTGTTTAGAGTTTTATTTGTGATTATAGACATTTTTACAGCGTGAACCAAAGTAAAGATTGAAAGCATAATTATTATGAACTTTTCGATATTTTTTATTGCAAGCTTTTTGTCAAAATATAAAATAATTAAACAGCAAGTTGCAAGCAATATAAAAGGTGCATAGAATACCCCATAAGAACAATAGCTGTTGCTTAAAAATAAATTTCTAGTCATTAATCCTGTAGTAAGGATTATTAAAAATAACAAATCTTTCCTACTCCAAAGAAATTTTATTGATATACAACTAAGCGCAAAAAGAAATAAAGTTAAAGGTTTTGGATATTGCAATATCATTTTGTAGCCAAAAGTTAAAGCGATTGTGAAAAATAGTAATTTGTACGCTAGTAATTTTTTATTTTCAAAGTTGTAATTATAAATAAAATAACAACTAATGAATAGCACAATCGTTGAAATTAGGTAAAGAAGTCCATTTTTAAACTTGTATAAATCAAAAATCATTCCGGTTGAAGTTTGATATTGAATGGATGCCTTAGAGGACAATATTGCTGAAATGTATGTGTATGAAGCCTTAATTTCAGGTAGGTGCAAACCTTGATGATAAAGAATTGCAAATGATATTAATGGAAAAATTAAAAAACAAAATCCCAGTGCAATGTAGTGTTTTATTTTAAAATTTTTATTTATAATAAGCGCTAAGTAAATTACGAGCGCAATCATTGCAAATTCAGCCTTGAAATCTATTGCTAAACTTGTGAATATAGAGGCTAAATATAAAAACTTGATATTATTTTCTCTGATGTATTTTAGTATTAAAAATGCTGATATCGAAGAGCATGTCAAACCGTATGTGAAGGAAAAAGAATATTTTACTTAAAAACATTTTTGAAATGTTGTACAACACAAATAAGTAGATTAGAGCTGAACACATTCCGCAATTCCAAAGAGTGTCCAACGAGGTGCCAAATATCTTAAACATTAATGCATTGAACTGAAACCCTAATGGCGCATAAATACAAGCAAGATCTTTGTATAAAAGTAACCCCTCATTCATTGATTTTGGAACCAAATACTCTCGTCCTAAATCAATCATAAAAGGACCCATAACTTTGTAATGAAAAGCCCAAGTGATAAAAAAGACTAGCACAAGAAACAAGTATGAAAACAAACTTTCTTGCTCTTTAACTCTATTCAAAATGTTCTCAATTTTCTTTTCCATACATGTCAATTATACAATATTTTTAAGAAAATCTCACTCAAAAACGGCTTATAATGCATTTTTTACTGTAATAATAAGACTTGAAACTCTATAATAACAATCGTTTTTACCGTTTGTAAACGAATGTAAATATGTTTTTTTTTATGCCGTATAGGTGCTCATAGATACCATATTGCCCTAATTGATGTAACACCCGTCACTATTGAACTTGGCAATAGAATATTTACAAATGCTGTAGAGCAAGAAAAAAGTTTACAGTTACAGTATAGATAAGGAAGGTTAAAGTGAATATTACATCAACTGCAATGACTCCAAATTTTTGTGCAAGATTAATCGAAAACGAAGCAACAGCTGGTTTAAGAAAAAATATGACAAAAGATGAAACTGCAAAATTCAATCAAGCTGTTTCTAATATTTCAAAAGTTGCACCTAATGATGTTTTAGAAATTCAACAAACACAAGTTCACCCAAAAAGAGGACCTCAATATGCATTGAAAAACCTTATAAATGGTAAAATTCAAACTATTGGCAAACTATTTTCTGCTATGATTACTGAGGTTCTAAATCAAGTTTCAGCTAAAATTTCACAAATGTATACTTGTTTCTTTGATAAAGAAGCATAATTAATAAAGCTAACAATATTGTTTATGGACAATAAAGAGGCGCCGAAGAATGAAATTCTTCGGCGCCTTACTTATACTTACATTATAAAACAATTAATTATGTTCCGTAATATTCAATTGCTGTTAAATCATCTTTCCAGTTCATCGCATCCTTAATTGCAGCGATTGTTTTTGGAAAATGTTGTTGCAAGTATTGCAAACGAGTTCCAAGAGCTTCTACCGGTTCATCTGTGTATGTATTTGTAAGAGCGTTAGTTTCAGCTACAACTTCGGCTAAACCGCCCCATTTTCCACCATAATGACCTTTAGCTTGTGTAAAGTAGTCAATATGTTGTCTTTCTGCATCCGAATGAGTTTCGTTAAATTGTTTTCTTTCTTCAACAAAAGTCTTTTGGATATCTTTGTTGTCTGAAAACATAGCTTTAGCCGTGTCTTTTAAATATTTTTTACCGTTTTTAACTTGGAAGTCTTTAGCATGACCTAATTCATGAAGGAATACCATTAAGTCATTTCCGACGTTAATGTTTCGAGAAAGAGGTGAGTATGCAGAATCAAGAACGCTACTCTTGTCTTTGCCTTTTAATTTATTCACTGAATCAACAACTTCAAATAATTCTTCTCCAGGAACTTGTTTTAGAACTTTGATGATTTCGTTTTTGTTGCCTTTGAATTTTTTATTAAATTTGATTTCGGCTTGAGTTTCATGATGTAAGTCTTTGACTGTAAACTTGTCATCAGAAACAGATATATCGTATTTGTAACCGTTTTGAGATGAAATGTAATGATTGTCGTCTACAACTTCAAACGATTGCGAGCATCCCATTAAGATTTTACCGTTTTTATCTGTAATTTTGTAATCAACAATTCTATTTCCTTGAGGATCGTCTTCGTACAAGAACTGAGTACGAGTGCCATCTCCAGATTTCATATCTCTTTTGATTGTTTTAATACCTGTTTTCTTGTCAATAGAAGCTTTTGAAATTTGTTCTTTTTTGCCGTTAGCATGAACAACTTCAACATCAAATGTACCTTTTATTTCTGATGGAGTAATGATTTCTTTTTTTATCATATTACCATCTTTGTCATTTGTTGTAACAACTTGTTTTGCAACAGTTAAGAAACCTTTCATATCAAGATTTTCAACTTTATCTACGTCTTTATTATTTTTGTAATCAAAAGTTCTTGTTTTTAACTGAACAGGATAGTGTAGCACCATCTTTGATTCAGTTTCTTCAATCATTTTTCCGCTGTCGGCATCAAATTTATAATATTTACCAATAGGTGTTTGTTTATCGATAATTTCTTCGATTTTATTTAAGCCTTCTTTACCAAATCCTATTGTAAATTCTTTTGTTGGTTCAAATTTATTTTGAATAAATCGTGTTGCGTTTCTGCCATCAGGAATTGAGTCCATAGCTTTTAACATTTTATCAAAGAATTTAGGATCGTTATATCGGTCTTTTTTCATTTGATAAGCTGCAGACATATCATACAAACCGAATTTAGTTGTATCTTTTAACGCTTTTACTGTATCAATATCAATAAGGTTTTGATTGTATAAATATTTAAACGTGCAAGAATCAACGAAATCAAATTTTCTACCTTCTCCTGTATTTAAACTTGAAAATTCAGACATTGCCTGTTGAACCTCTTCTGCTGAATGTTTTTGGTAGACATCTTTAGCGTGTTCGTTCAAATTGGCATATTTTTCAGTTTTAGGGGCTTTGTTTCCACCAATTTTGGGTAAATTTATTTTAATTCCGCCAATTTCCATATGTAATTCCTCAAATGCAATTTTGTGGGTACATTATAACATTTTTATTTGAGTTTTACAATAAAATGTTACGATTGTAATGCTTAATGCTGAATTTTTAAAATTTATGTTAAAAAGTGGATAATATACTTGTAACGTTCAGGTAAGATAAATTAATTTATCCTGTCTTTTTGATTACTAGTCGAACGAGCACTTACATAACTAACAAGATTTTCTTAGTTTTCTTTAGTTTTTCACATATTGTTATTGGTTTGTGAGTTAATCATTATAATGGCAATCAATGATATTGCTAGTGCGTAAAAAACTGTTATTGTGTATAATCCATATTTTACAATTGAGTTTCTTTTGAATTCATATCAAAAACAAAGTTAATTTGTATTCATATCTAGCTAAACTTTTTTTCAATAATAGTTGGTGTAAATTTTTATGTTTTTTCTATTCAAATTTTTCAAAAAATATGCAATGATACATTAGAAAAAATTATAGGAGTTCTATTGTGGAAGATGATGTAAAATATTCACCGATTGAAGAATTTGCAAACGCTTTTTCTCATGCAATCGGAACATTGTTAGCAATATACGGATTGGTTTTTCTTGTTGTAACCTCAAGTACACCGACAGAAACCGCCTCAACCGCAATTTATGGTGCAACGTTGGTTATTTTATTTCAATCTTCAACGCTATATCATGCGATGGTTAATAAAACTGCTAAAAAGGTCTTTAGAAAAATTGACCACTCTGCAATTTTCTTACTAATCGCCGGAACTTATACTCCAATATTGTTGCTTGTTGTACCATTTCCTCATTCAGTAGCTTTGCTTGCTATGACTTGGTATTTAGCAATTATGGGAATTGTATTTTCTTGTATAACATTAAAATTTAAGTATCTAAACACAGCATTATATTTGGTAATGGGTTGGCTATCATTGTTCTTAATGCTCAGAATGTGGGCTTATAACCCTGTTTCAGTATACTACTTACTAGGTGGCGGTTTATTGTTCTCGCTTGGTTGCATATTTTATTTGCTAAAAAAAGTACCATTCATGCACTCTATTTGGCACCTATTTGTTTTAGGTGGTGCAATTCTGCACTATATGGCTGTAATGGCACTTTTAAGATAAATTTAATTGTTCAAATAACTTAAGCGTTTATTAATTCAGGTGGAAGATACTTTTGTTTGTAAGTATCAAAGTTTTGTTTAAACTCTTCTTCGCCTGATGTTTTTAAGTCGTTCAAATATCTATGTTTGTCGAATGCTGATTGGTCAATTTGAATTAAGCAAACAGCTACGTTTGAGCAGTGGTCTGACACACGTTCAATATTGTTTAATACTTCTGTTAGTAGGAAACCTAATTCAATTGTACAAATACCGTTTTGTAATCTTTCGATGTGTTTGTTTTTAGCATCATTGATTAAAATATCGATAACTTGTTCCAATGGTTCAACTTTTTTAGCTTTTTCTAAATTATTTTCGCTGAACGCTTCTACTGTCAAATCCATAATTTCAGATAATGCGTTTGTGATTCTTTGAATTTCTGATTTTGCTTCATCTGAGAAACTGATTTGTTTTTCGTTCATTTCTTTAGCAACTTTTAAAATGTTTACAGCGTGGTCGCCGATTCTTTCAAAGTCGCTTATGCAGTGAAGAAGTTTAGATACTTCATGGTTATCTTTTTCTGTCAAATCTTTGCTTGAAAGTTTTACTAAGAATGTACCTAATTTATCCTCGTACATATCGATTTTAGGTTCTTTTCTTAATATTTTATCCATTCTCTTTTGGCTGAAATTGTTAATCATCTTCATTGAACGGAAGAAGTTTTTCTTAGCCATAATTCCCATTTGATCTGTCATGTTTTTACATTCTGCAATTGCAAATGTTGGTGTAACAAGTAATCTTTCGTCTAGGAAAACTGTTTCATCGTCTTCGTCAGATTTAGATTTAACAGCCCATATCGCAATTTTTTCTAATTGTTTTGTAAATGGTAATAACATTACAGTTGTTGCAATGTTGAATAATGTATGACATAACGCAATACCTACAGGGTTGATTTTGTCTGTTAAAAATTCAAAGTGGAAGAACATGTTTCCAAGATAGAATATTGCTAAAAATATAACTGTACCGATTAAGTTAAATGAAATGTGAACAGCAGTTACACGTTTTGCATTTGTACCAACGCCGATACTTGAAAGTAATGCAGTTGCACAAGTACCGATATTTTGCCCCATGATAATCGGAATTGCCATACCAAAAGTTACGCCACCTGTCATTGATAAAGCCTGTAATATACCGACTGATGCAGCTGAACTTTGGATGATACCTGTAAATAATGTACCGATTATAACGCCCAAAATTGGATTAGAAAATGCTGTTAACACGTGAGTAAATTCCGGCATATCAGCTAATGGTTTCATTGAACCTGACATCAATTCCATACCGTACATAAGAATAGCGAAACCAATCATAATACTGCCGACACTCTTACGTCTGTCGCTTTTTGAAATCATCATTAACAAGATACCAACTAAAGCAACAAGCGGAGAGAAAGATTCAGGCTTTAAAAGTCTTAAGTAAAAATTTGAACTTTCGATACCTGAAAGTGATAAAATCCAAGCTGTAAGAGTTGTACCTACGTTAGAACCCATAATTACGCCGATTGTTTGGCTCAAATCCATAATACCTGAGTTAACCAAACCTACAAGCATTACAGTGAGTGCAGATGATGATTGAATTGCAATTGTAATACCTGCACCTAAAGCTAAGGATTTCATTGGATTTGAAGTCATTAGCTTCAACATTTTTTCAAGCTTACCGCCTGCAACTTTTTCCAAGCCGTTTGACATTACGCTCATACCATATAAGAAAAATGCCAATCCGCCAAGCAGTGTAAATACTGAAAATATATCCATTTTTTAGTCCTCTTAATTAAATTTGTATACCATGCGTTTTCATCAACATTATAAAAAAAAGAATTTTTTGTGTCGATAAAATGTAACTAATATGTAATAAAAATATCAAACACGTTTTTGTAACAAGGCGGGTTACAAACGTTAGTTTGCAACCCGCCTTGTTAATTTATTAAACTACTCGAAAATCACTTTGTAATACATACTTGCCGGCTGATTCTTGTAAAGCGGTTTGTGTTTCCATAGAGATATTGTCATTTCGGCAGGTAAACGAAGAATTATAAATTCAAGTGCAGGTTGATAAGGAGTTGCATTGTTACATCCTCCGTCAACTTCACAGGCTTTTCCCAGAGCAATATGGTCTTCAAACTTAACGATACCATAATCAAGAGAGTTTCCTTTTATTGAATAAGTAGGATTGAACGCTATATTGGCAGTATCAATAGCATATGCGTAATTATATCCAAAGTCACGAGCATTTAAACCTGTCAATAAGAATTTGACATGTCCTTTTTTGCCTTTTTTGCCGAATTGTTTTGTAAAATTATCTGTAGCTTTGTATTTAGCCGTAATTACTTTGTATTTTTTGTCATAAGTAAGGCTTGTCGGTATCATTTGTAGATTTTTATCATCGCAAAAACTTTTTAGTTCTGGAGTTCTTTCAAAAAGTTGGCTAACAAGTACTCCAACCAACATATTTGGATTGTTGATAAATCTACTTTCCTCTGATAATCCTTCTTTGCGAACGTTTGTATTTTGTTTGCAACCGTAGCAAATTATGTGATTAATGCCCCACCAAGCTTTTTTGTCTTGCATTTGCCCAAAAACGCTGATATTTGGTTCATATTGTTCGTTATAAAATAATGATGTTTTTACATATTTTTGGCGAATTTGAGTGATTTCTTCAACGCTTTTGCCAGTGTAGTTTGAAAGTGGATTTATAACCAACTTTTCAGAGTTTTCTGTATTTAATTTGACAATATTGTTGTTATGAATAATTGATAGTTGGTTAATAATTGAAAGTCCTATTATAAAAGCTATTGCACAAATTGTTACCGGATATTTTATGACAGCAAGAGTCTTTTGCCAAAATGAATGCCAGTACTCTTTTATATTAGTTCCTCTTGAAGGAATAATTGCTATAATTACAGGGATAATAATTATATGTATGCCAGAAGCAATTAAAAACCATTGATTAAAGAACAATGTAATTAAAATTTCAGCAACAAAAGTGAAAATAATTGCTAAAGTTATTGCAAGTGCAAGGTTTCCTAAGATATTTAACAATCTTCTTTTGTAGTTAAACAGAATTACTAATTCAATTAACAAGATTATTCCCAAGAAGACAAAGCTTAAAATTCTAAAGAACGGAATATCTTGATTTGCGTTAAATAGAACATACGTTGAGGTATAAGTTAGTATAAAATAAAGTATTCTTAAAATTAAATAGTTAATTGCAAATCCGCTACCAGAAATTTCACCTTTAGGTGAAATGATATCAATTAATGCTTTAAGCATAATATCTATTACTCCTTGTTAAAAATTTGTCTATGAAAAATTTTGTGTTAAACTTGACTTATGAATACCATTAAAATAACTAAAATGCAAGGTTGTGGCAATGATTTTGTCATCCTTGATTACTCGGAATTTGAAAAAGCAAATATTGAAATGTCGGAGTTGGCAAAAAAATTTTGTGATAGAAATTTTGGCATAGGCGCAGATGGAATGATTATTCCAAAAACCGATTGTGAAGATGCTGATATCTCTTGGTATTTTTATAATTCAGACGGTTCAACTGCACAAATGTGTGGCAACGGTATGAGGTGTTTTGCTAAGTATGTTTATGACAAAAAACTTGTTGATAAAACAGAATTTTCAGTAAAAACTTTAGCCGGAATTATCAAGCCACAATTGTTGGAAAATGGTCTGGTTAAAGTTAATATGGGAAAACCTGTTTTGGTACCTGAACAAGTTCCATGCAAATTAACAAAGTGTTTAGAACAAAAAATTATTGTTGATGGAAAATTTTACTCTGTGAACGCTGTTTCAATGGGCAATCCACACTGTATAATGTTTATTCAGGATAAAAATAGTGATTTATTAAAACTGGCAAAAACTGTGGGTTCAAAGTTTGAAAACCATGAAATATTTCCTGAAAAAACAAATGTAGAATTTGTAAGGATTAACTCAAGAAATGAAATTGATTTAAGAGTTTGGGAACGTGGTTGTGGCATTACTCTTGCCTGTGGAACTGGTGCTTGTGCTTCAGTTGTTGCATCAATTTTAAATAACTTAACAGACGGTAAAGTAAAAGTAAACTTGCTAGGAGGTGCTCTAAACGTTGAATGGAGCGGTTCTTTGGCTGATACAAAACAAGATGTTTATATGAGTGGTCCTGCAAAATATAGTTTTTTTGCAGATTACTTATTGTAATTTTTTTGTTTATGATAAGATAAAACTATAACTAGAAATATTTTTTTAAGGAGAAAAAATGAGAAAATACGAATTATTAACAATTTTCAAACCAAATTTAGATTCAGATGAAATTGACAAAGTTTTAGAAAAAGTTGATTCAGACTTAGCTGAAATGGGTGGTAAAGTTGAATCTAGAGATAAAATGGGACGTAAAAAATTGGCTTATGATATCCAAAAATTCAGAGATGGTTTCATGGTAAACTCTGTAATTTCATTGGATGCTAACAAAGTAGCTGACTTCAAAAGAGCATTGAAATTGAATGATAATGTTTTAAGAACTTTAATGTTAGTAGTTGAAGAAAAAGCTTCAGTTTAGGATATAAAATGGCAGTTAAATCAATATCAAAAGCAGTAGTTACAGGAACAGTTTTTAGAAATCCTCAAACAGGGTACTCTTCAAAGGGTGCTTCTGTTTCAACTTTTGTTTTGAATATTGGTGATAAAGAAGAACTTTTAGTAAGAGTTCTCGCTAAAAGAACATCTCTTACAGAAGTTGTTGCAGGCCTTTCAAAAGGAATGAAAGTTGTTGTTGAGGGTGTTTTGCAAACAGCTAATGTGAAAGATGAAAACGGAAAAGAAAGAAAAATATTTGAAATTGATGCTAACGAAATTGAATCAATGGGGGCAAGTTCACCGGTTGACAGTTTCTCGGAAGACATTGTTAAATTTTCAGATACCGAAATGCCGGATGAATTAATCGGCGAAGATGAAATTCCGTTCTAACAAAAAATGATTAAGTAAAATTTGCATAAGAAAGGATAAATTAATGGCAAAACAAGACTTAAACGATAAGAAAAAACGTAAAACTTGCAGTTTCTGTGCTGATCACGTAGAATCAATTGATTTCAAAGATGCTGCAAAATTAAAAAGATACTTAACAGAAGCTGGCAAAATTATTCCACGCCGTGTTACAGGTAACTGTGCAGAACATCAAAGAATGATTGCTAAAGCTATCAAAAGAGCTAGAGAAGCATCTATCATTAATTACGTTTTTGACTAGTATAGAAGAAATAAATTATGGATAAGATAACTATTAGGTCAGACAGAGATACTGATTATAAATTTATTTACAAAGGCGAAGAAGTTGTTCTTGGTGCCGGTAAAATAATCAGCATTGCAGATGGGTTGAGCGATGTAGTTCTTCCGACATGTGCAATGAAAATTAGTAATAATTTAATTATCATAAAAGAGGATGTTAAATAATCCTCTTTTGTGATTAAAAAGTAGGGATATAAAACAATGACTAAACAAAAAATTGCAGTTATGGGCTGCGGACTATGGGGAAGAAATATTGTTCGTAACTTCTACAATTTAGAAGTTTTAGATACAGTTTGTGATTTAGATGAAGAAAATTTAGCTAAAGTTAAAGAACAATATCCAAATGTAAAAACCACAAAAGATTTTAATGATATATTGAATAATCCGGAAATTACTGCAGTTGCTGTAATTACACCAAGTCATACTCACTTTAAGTTTGTAAAAATGTTCTTAGAAAGTGGTAGACACGTTTATGTTGAAAAACCTATTTCAACTTCAGCAAAAGATGCTCAAACTTTAAAAGAAATTGCAGAACAAAGAGGCTTAGTGTTAATGGTCGGTCATTTATTGTTATACCATCCTGCAGTAAACAGATTGAAGATGTTAGTAGATGACGGAACATTAGGTGACATTGTTTATGCACAAAGTGACAGATTAAACGTTAACTACTTTAAAAATGACAGAAGTGTTATGTGGGATTTAGCTCCTCATGATGTTTCAATGATGTCATATGTTATTGGTAAAGAACCAAAACATGTTATTTCAGCAGTAGGTTGTTCATCTGAAAGAAACGAAATTATGGATATTACTCACTTGGCAATTGAGTTTGAAGGTGGTGTGATTGGTCAAATTTCAGACAGTTGGATTACACCAATGAAACACGTAAGACTTTTAGTTCGTGGTACAAAGAAGACTGCAATTTTAGACGATACATTACAAGAAAATAAACTACAAGTTTTTGAAAATAACAGAGCAGGTTCAGCTACAGATGTTAAAATTGATTATTTGGAAATTGAACCTTTGAAACTTGAATGCCAACACTTTATTACTTGTTGCGAATCAGGTAGAAAAGCTCGTTCAGATGGTGAAAATGGCTTCAATGTAGTTAATATATTAGAAGAAGCTGAAAAAATTATGTTAGGTGAAAACAAATTGAAATCACTTGATGAACGTAATTTTGCTTTATCAAGATTAAAACAATAATAGAGGTTTAAATGGCAAATATAATAAGTATTTCAAGAATCTTTTTCGTATTCGTTGCGGTAGCATTGTTATACTTTAAAAATTCAAACGTGGCTTATATTACATCTTTTACATTAACAGTCTTAGCATTTGCTTTAGATGGTTTAGATGGTTATGTTGCAAGAAAGTTTCATGAAGAAAGCAAATTAGGCTCTGTACTTGATATTATGGGTGATAGAATTGCAGAATATGCATATTGGATTATGCTTTCTCACTTAGGCTGGGTACCCGTTGTATTTCCTATTATTGTTGTAACAAGAGGTGTTATTACTGATAGTTTACGCAGTATTGCAATGGAAAGAGGGTTAATTGCTTTTGGTAAAGGAAGTATGTTAGAAGATCCTGTTTGCCAATGGTTATGCGGTGCTAAACCTATGAAAATAGGATATGCCGTTGCTAAAGCTGTTGCTTTTGCTCTATACATTTTAGCAAATATACCTTATATGCCAGAGTTTGCAGCTTGTTGTATGATTCTAATTGCAGCAGTATCTGCAGAAATAGCAATTATTTTATGTGTATTAAGAGGTATTCCTGTAGTTTTGGAATCTAGAAAATTCTTTAAAAAAGAAGACTAATATGGAAGTAATGGATATTAAAAAATTTAATGTTGTTTTGTATGAACCTGAAATTCCTCAAAATACAGGTAATATTGCTCGTCTTTGTGCTTGTACGGGTGCAAACTTATACTTGGTTGGTAAGTTAGGTTTTTCACTATCTGACAAATATACAAAACGAGCAGGTTTAGACTATTGGGATAGTGTTAATATTACGAGAATTGATACTTTAGACGAGCTAAAGGCTCAAAATCCTGATGCAAAATTTTATTACTTAACAACAAAATCAAAAGTTTCTTATTTTGATACTAAATTTCAAGAGGGCGATTTTTTGGTATTTGGGCCTGAATCAAGAGGTATTCCAGAGGATATTTTATTTGCTCCTGATGCAAATTCAATAACAATACCAATGAAAGAAGGTCAAAGAAGTTTGAATTTGTCAAATTCTGTTGCAATTGTTTTATATGAGGCAATAAGACAGGTAGGTTAACAAGTGAGTAATATTTTAATTCCTGAACGTAAGCAAATATCAAATAAAGGCACATATGGTAAGGTGTTAAATATTGCAGGCTCTCCGAATTTTTTAGGTGCAGCATATTTATCCAGTATATCAGCGTTAAGAGTTGGATGTGGGTATGTTGCATTAGCAAGTTGCCCTAGTGTATTACAAGCTATTGCAGCAAAAACACCGGATATTGTTCTTGTTCCTATAAAACAGATTAAGAATACAATAAAGAATTATGATATAGTTTCTTTTGGGTGTGGTTTTTCAACAGAAGCACCGGCAGTTTTGATGTATAAATCTATAATGACAGAACTTGCAATTTTAGACAAGCCGGTTGTTTTGGATGCTGATGGTATAAATCTACTTGCAAAATTTAAAAAGATTGTTTTACCTGATAAATTAATTTTAACTCCTCATCCTAAAGAGGCTTCAAGGTTATTGGGTAAGACTGTTCAAGAAATTTTAGATAATCCTGAAGATGCTGCAACCGAAATTTCTTTAAATTTCAAATGCACTACGGTTTTAAAGTTGCATAATACAGTAGTTTGTTCTAAAAATTTGAATATTTATATTAATAAAACAGGTAATTCATCTTTAGCAAAAGCCGGAAGTGGTGATGTTTTATGTGGTATGATTGCAGGATTTTTAGCACAAGGTTTGAATCTGTTTGAAGCTTCAAAAACTGCGGTATACTTACATGGACTTGCCGGCGAAATGGCAAGTAAGGATTTGACAGAATATTCCGTATTAGCATCAGACTTGTTAAATTATATTCCTGAGGCAATAAAAACAGAGTTAATTAACTTATATAACTATAAATCGTTTAACAAAACGCTTGAATAATAGCACTGGTAGAAGACTCGTTATTTTTCTCTGTTGTTTACGACTTGCTCGAATTGCTTGAATACATCTGAGCCCACGAGTTCTTCAAGTGCTGCACGTTTTGAAAAATAATCATTTCTCGCTTGCATTTGCATATCAAGAGAATCTCTGTAATATGCATCTGCAATAATTATCAATTCTCGTTTACCATTTTGTGCTAATTTATAATTGTTATGGCGTTCATTAACCATTTTTGTTGTCATTTTTAAAACTTTTCTTGCTGTCATATAGTCATAATATTTGTTTACGATATTTTGTTGCAAATCATCAATTTTACGTACAAGTATAATCATGTCGGCATCATTTACTCTTGTATACTTGTAATTCATGGCTTTCGTATCTTGTCCCATAATGCTTAGCATTGAGCCTGTAAAGAACGAACCTGTTGCAAGAAGAGGGTTTCCTGAACCGGCACCCACAAGAGTAGACATACTCGCAATAGTAGATAATACCTTTTTTATAGATTTATCATCAGGTTTATCAGCATCAGGATTTGATAATTTATAAATTGCAAATTTAATGGTATCGCTTTTTGTTCCTGCACCCTGCCACAACATTGAAAGGTCACCCATCATCTCAGTGTTATCCATCTCAAGTTCTTTTGACATTTCTTTAGATATTTTTTTTATACTTAAATCTGCATATGTAAGTCCTTCTAAGTTAGTTTGTTTATCTGTATTTTTAACGTTTTTCGTACTTACTGCATCTTTAATTTTATATTCAATTTCTAAATCATCAGTTGTTCCAACTCTATATGCGTGAGGTTTTGACTCTTTTAGGCTGTCCAGTGATGTTTCCGCAAGAGCTGGAATTGCAAATGTAATTAAGCAAAGGATTAAAATAAATTTTTTTATCATTACTTTAAACCTCCTTTATAAATAGTTTCATTAACATTGAATTGGTATATATTCAAGTTATCAACGGCTTTTTTACCTGCTAATCTTTGTAACTCCAAGTGATATTTTTTTGCAGATTGTTCGGCCTTATATTCTTGTAAAACCATATTGTCATACATTGTTGAAGATACTGTAATATCTAATATATCGCCCTTATCTAGCGCTTGAGTGTAATTTTTGTTATACAAAAGCAATCTTGCACGAGTTTCTTTCAAAAGTGATAATGAATTTTTATAGTTGTAATAAGTATCAATAATTTTGTCTTGTAAGTTTTCAACAAGTCCAGCAAGCTCAATCAACTCTGTATCTGTAAGAGGAGATTCTTGTGGAACATTCTTTTTATTTAGCAAGTTTTGTGCTAATTTTCCGGCAGCAAATGATGCTGTTTGTGTGTAATAATTTGCACCGGCAAAAGATGGAGCAAATGATGCACCACTAATAATTGCAGAAAGAGTTTTTGACATTAATGAAGAGTGGATTCGTCGTTGACTTTCAGGGGTTGCTAATTTTTTTAATGCAAAGCCAATAACTTGGTTATTTTCAACAGTACCCTTCCAAAGATTTTCAATGTCTTCCATATCCTTCTTCTTTTGAAGTTCAACAAGTTCTTCAATTAATTGTTTGTCGTTAATAAGTAAAGAGCCTTTTAATTTTTTTACAGGTTCTTTTATTGTAACTTTTTGTTTTTCTACTTTTCCCAAATTAACTGTTTCAGCAGCCATTACAGGTAAGCAGAATAACATTAATACACATATCGACAACAATCTTTTCATATCAAATTTATAACACATACATAATGATAAATCCAATGGTCTATATAAAAATACATCTTTTGGTTGTTACTAGCATGCGAAAAAATCTATACAATAAAGACACACAGAAGGGAATGAATTAGTGGGAATTACTATAGATAATCAAACAGAAAATAGAACAATAGCAGATATTACAGTTACAACTATAAACGAAGACGAAGCTTACAAACTTTGTGTTAAAGCAGATGCTTTAAGATTGGCTAACATGTTTCAAGAATCAATTCCAAAATATTTACGTTCAATCTTTTATAAACGTGATTATGTTGATTCTTATTATGGTTTAGCACTATCTTATAAAGGTGTAAAAAACTATGAAAAAGCAATTGAAACATTAGAAAAAGCTTTATCTTGTGTGCAAGACGATTTTTCAATTTATTATGAATTGGGTATTTGTCATTTGTTAAATGGTACACCTTGTCCTGCAATTAAATGTTTGATTAAGTCAATTCAACTAAATCCAGATAATTTAAATGCTCAAGTTCAATTGGCTTTAGCTCATGAACTGGTTGGTGAACAAGAATTAGCTTTAATGATTTATCAACGTATTATTGAAGTTGCTCCGGATTTTTTAAAAGCTTATAAACATAAAGCAGCGTTGTTAATGTCATTAGATCAATACAAAGATGCAAGTACTGTTTTTAACAATATTTTAAAAGTTAAACCATCTTACGCTAAAGCGTTATTAGGTATTGGCATTTGTTTTGACAAGTTAAAACGTTCGGTTGATGCAATGAGATACTACAAAAAATTTATTGAACAAAAACCTGAATCATCTCACGCTCCATTTGTAGAGAACAGATTATTCAAGCTAAAGAATTCACGTCCGAAAGAAAGACGTTTTAGCTTGGTAACTAACCCAATGAACGCTTAGTTTAGCGTTGAAGTTCGAATATCTTGAATTGGCTCGGATATAACTTGTCAAAGTGAAGTATATTATCTTCTACTTTGTAGTCTTGCTTTTCAAAATCTTCGCCATTAAATTGATGTTCGCAAGTCACTGTATAATCTGCAGGAAGTGTGATAGTTTTGTCAAAAATATCTTCACCGTATTTTTCAATTGTAACTTGATTACCGTTTTCATCTGTTTCGTTAAATTTTTCAGTTGGAGCTTTGTAATTTGCAACGATTAAAAGTGCTGTCTTTAATGTTTCTTTTGTAATAAGCCATGCCACAAATCCGTCATCTTCTTGCAATATTATTTGTGCTTCACCTTCTGTAACAACTTCAAAACTTTTTGCAAGTCTGTTTACAGAGTCAAAACGGTTAAAGAAATGGTAATTTTTATTTCTTTTCATTGAAATTTCATTACCAACAGTTTTTTCAACTTCTTTTTGTGTAAAAGATTCATCCCCGTCAACGTACATAACCGGTCTGTTTGCATATTTACCGCCTGATAAGAATTTGTATTTGAACCACTTGAAGATAGCGCCATTTTCACCCAATTGTGTAGGGTATCTGTCAAATACGGGAAATTCTCCATCTTGGTTGTTGTATGTTTTTAATACAGACACGTAATTTTTGTTTTTTAAGCCTACGTTGTAATTTGTCAATTCTTGATTATCTTCTGTAATTGCTTCAGGTGTTTTTTCTGACTGACAAGGAATGTCGTTACCCCATAGTAAGTCAAAATGCATATCCTCGTGATATTCTTTGTAATATTTATCCCATAACATATATTCTGCAAGTGTTGCAAAATAAGGTATTTTAGCCTTCATATGTTTGTTTAATTCACCTAAAACAAATGAAGGTGCTCTATAGCTAATTGGTACACCATTTGTTGCAGAAACTTTGTCTACGATATGGTCTACGTGGTCAACTCTAAAACCGTCAAAACCGTATTCTGATTGGAATTTTTCAAGATGTTTAATGTAAAAATTAATTACTGGCTTGTTATACCTACCATTTTCCAAATACACAAAGTAATATGGTGTTTGACAATCAAGGTTCGCAAGTGAAGTTACGTCTTTACCGTCTACATCGTAATGTTTGAATATTGGATACCCACCACATTCACTCATTTTGTAAAATACAGGAACTCCAGCTGAGCACCAAGCACCTCCGCACATTGTCCATAAACCCGCAGATGTTAGAGCATTTATAACTACACCGCTATCTATAATGTCGTGTTCCTCAAGATGCTTTGATACTTTTATATTTAATGCTTTTGCTATGATTTCCTTAGCTTGTTTTACAAGTTTTTCTTGAGTTTTCTTTTCTGACATTTCATTTGAAATTTGTTTTCTGTAATCAACTAATTTTAAATTGATTTCATCGCAAATTTCTCTGTAAGTTGTGCTAATTTCTCCTGCACCGCTTTTTAGCATTTGTTTGTATAAATCTTTTGCAATTTTTATATCTTCGTTTGAATGACTATCATCCAATTCTAAAGAATCAACTTTGTTGCAGATTTTTTCGATTAATTCATTAATGTTGTACCAACGTGCGATTTGAGGGGTTGTAAGTACAACTTTTTCAAATCTGCCTGCTTGAGGTAAAACATCATATATCACGGGGTGACCTGCTAATTGAGCAAATTCAATGAACAATTGAACTTGTTGTTTTACGTTATAATTTAAAGTTTTTTCAATATTTTCATCATTTAATTTTGGGCTAACATCGCTACTTGTTGGTAAATAAGCGCAACCGAAGTCACGAGGCTGAAATGGAATTAAATAAACTGTTGTATTAAAGATGTTTCTTTTTAAGTCCCCTGTTGGTAAAATTAAAATTTGTTTAACCCAATCGAAAAATTTTCCAGGAGTTTCTGAATAGTTACCATTACCAAGAGCTGCAAGGTTTATTAATTTTATGTCATGACCTTCTTTTTTTAACCAGTCTGAGTTTTTAACGTTATTTCTTGCAAGAGGGCTTATTTGATTATTTTCAAAGCTGAATTTACCGTCTTTAAATATACCGTTATCTTCCCATTTAACTTCCAATGCGCAAAGTGTTTCTGCGGCTGAAAGTTCTTCCAATGCTTTTAGGTAAGGATAATTTAGATATCCATATTTTTTTACAATACCTCTTAATTGAGCTTTGCGCTCTTCCGAAAGTTCATTAAAGTGAGTATATTCCTTTAATTTTGCGTAAACCTCATTTAGAAATTCATCTTTTCTAACTTCTACTTTTTTATCGAATAATTTAAACATGACTTAACATCCTTTGTTGTTATTCTAGCACATGACATAAGCTTTTAAGCAATTCTAATAAGTTTTCGTAACATTAGTTTATTATATCTATGTTTATTGTATTATTGTAGTGTAAGTGTTTATTTTGAAAGGAAGGTTTATAAATGAAACAATTAAACGAATACATCGAACACACTTTGTTGAAACAAGATGCAACAAAAGAACAATTTTTGCAATTATTTAAAGAAGCAAAAGAACATAAATTTTTAGGTGTTTGTGTTAACCCTGCTTATGTAAAATTAGCAAAAGAAAACTTAGAAGGTTCTGATGTAAAAATTGTTACTGTTGTAGGTTTCCCTTTAGGTGCAAGCGATTCAAACGTTACAGCTTTTGAAGCAAAAACAGCTATTGAACAAGGTGCAGATGAAATTGATATGGTTATGAATGTTTCAGCAATGAAAAATAAAGATTATGACTACATTGTAAATGATGTTAAAACTGTTAAAGCTGCTTGTGGCGACCACAAATTAAAAGTTATTTTAGAAACAGACTTGTTAACTAAAGAAGAAATTGCTAAAGCTTGTGAATTATGTGTAGAAGCAAAAGCTGACTTAGTTAAAACTTCAACAGGTTTCGTTAAAGGTGGCGTGGGTGCTAAACCTGAAGATGTAAAAATTATGCATGATATCGTAGCTCCACACGGTATGGAAGTTAAAGCTTCTGGTGGCGTACGTTCAAAAGAAGATGCAATGGCTGTTATTGAAGCTGGTGCAACTCGTATCGGTACAAGCTCTGGTATCAAAATTGTTTCTTAGTTTTATAACTGAAATATAAACAATTTTCTTAATAAACCTTCCAAAAACTTGGAGGGTTTATTATTTTTATTATATTATATTAATGTCTTGACTATTATAAAGGTATCGCAATGGGTGATGAAGACAAGCAGTTTGATGCAACCCCCAGAAAACTTGAGCAAGCAAGAAAAGAAGGGCAGGTTGTAAAATCTAAGGACTTCTCAACAGCTATTTCACTGTTGGTACTTTTTACTGCAATTAATGGCTTGGGACCTTTTATATTGCAACAAATTACCC